>JABUBN010000078.1_pt1 | contig 23624 bp, 22 predicted proteins | sample 7240341 | NCBI WGS metagenome assembly JABUBN01 (sample SAMN07256345, study PRJNA390944) | subsurface metagenome | isolation source: Methane hydrate marine sediment | place: Pacific Ocean: Eastern North Pacific, ODP site | reverse complement strand
GGAAGGACAGCTTTGATAATAGAATCTTTACCCGAACCAGAGTTTCCGACAACTAAGAATAATGTTCCAGAAAAAACTTTGTTAATTTTTTCTTTTGTTTTCATTTGTTTCAAAATTAATAATTATTATTTGTATTTTAGTTTTAATGCTAAAAAATTGATAACTTTATTTATAAAAACGAAAAAAAATATTAAGAATAATAAATGTTATGAGACTTGGCAAAGAAAAAAAAATTAATTATTCCTAATTAGAAAATGACAAGTGGTACAAAAAACATCGGAGAAATTTCAGAAATACCCGAGAGCTATCAGAGATATATAGATGTTATTTATTTTATTTCAAAGAAAAAAAGAGGAGGATGGGTAACAAATAAAGGAATTGCTGAAAGTCTCCAAGTTGAGCCTGCCTCGGTGTCAGGAATGCTCGAAAAGTTAAAAAAAAAAGGTTTAATTAAATGGGAGCCCCGAAAATCAATAAGGCTTACAGATAAGGGGAAGATGTATGCGCAACAGTTAGAAGAAATTGAAACATTGCTCCACACTTTTTTTAAAGAAGTATTAAAAATCGACGATGAAGAGCTTGTTGAAAAGATATCTTGTGATATAGAACATCATATTACTCGAGAAGTAAAAGAGTCCTTTAAAGACTTCTTGTCAAAATATCATAAATAGATTTAATTATAATTAATAATTTATTGATTTAACTAATTTAAATCAAACCTACAAAGAGTTTAGATTTATGTCTGAAGAATTAATTGGGAAAATAAAAGTTGTTAATGAATACTTTAAAGATTTCAATAATTTTCTTGAACTCAAAGATTTTCGAGCTTTCCTATTATTAACGTTAACAAGTCAAGCCGTAACGAACATTATGGCTCAACTTGGTTTAGGTGGTGATAAAGATGTTATTAATCTACCCTATAACCCTAATTATAAATTCTACTTTCAAAAGATCAATTTAATGTCTTCAAGCTCGATAATATTATATGTAAAGTCTGAACCAATAACAAACGAGCTTATTTTGGAAAAAGATAACGAAGTTTTTAAAAAATATTTAAGTTCAAATGAGATAGCTCTCGCATTTAGAGGCAAAGAAAAGTTTTTGTTTCCGAAAGTTAGCGATTGCAGCACATTGGAAGATTCAGACATTACTGTGAAGGTAGACGATTTATTTCACACTTTAGATTCTTTCATTTCTTACGCGCAACCAAATATTCTGTTTGTCTTTGACGCTGAAACTTCTTCGAAACCAGATTTAATATTTACATTTAATATGATGCCACAATTGCCTAGAAAATTAAATGAAAATGTGTTGAAAGTTGATGCCTTTTTAGATTACGAAAGAAAGACAAAAAGTATAACTTATGTTAAGCGGGAGGAAGATTATAGTCTAACTTATTTAGAAGATATCAAAGAAATGAGCCATGCAGAATTATACAAGTCATCTTTTTCCTTAGTGATTCATTTAAAATCTATAAATAGACCTACCTGAGCAACTTCTTATTTATTTTATCAACCATATTAAGCGCTTAATATTAATTATTCGTTAAAGATTAAGCCGTTAACACCATTAAAGGATTAATACTCTTAATTTATAAATAATCCGACAAAATATGATTAGTAATTAAACAGTTAAAACAGTTAAAACTACAAATTATTATTTTAAATAAATTAAGGGTTGGTAAGAATGAAGATAATAACTATTAATTTACCTGAGAAGTATTTAGCAGCAATTCAAGTCTTAAATGACTTGGGCGTATATCCAAGTCGAAGCGAAGCAATAAGAACTGCTTTAAGAGATTTCTTAGATGATGAATTAAAAATGTTTAACAATTTAGAAGACGAAACTTTTAAAATGCTTGTTAGAAACACAGCAACTAATAGATGATAATTTCTATTTTTTTTTCATTTTAAGAATTAATCTACATTTACATCGACTTTGCACTTATTACAATGTTTTGATCCCCGAAATAGTGGATTGCCACAATTTGGACAATGATATCTCTTCTCTTCTTGTTTTACAAATTCTTCTGTACCATTTTCTCGCCAAAATGGGATTGCTCGGAGGATAACTTTCTTCCCTACTGGTATCGGAAAATTATTAATAAATTTACACGGAAACTCATCGCACTGACGACATCCTTCAATCCCTTTATCGTTACAACACTTTTTAATAGAACATACTCTGCAGACAGGGAAAATAATGCCCTCTGATAAGCATCCCGTGCAAGCTATGTCGTCTACGCTTTTTGCAAACGCTCTATAGACGGGCAATAATTTTTCTTTAAATTTCAAATTATTATCTCGGTGAGCGATATAAATCGAGCAAACGCCACAATACAATCCACAGGGTGCTAATAATTCTTTTTTGATCTCAACCATTTAATATCATCATTTAATAATTCTAAATAATAAAAATTAATAATTGCTCAGTTAAATCTTTTGATTTACTTATAATATTAGATTTTATTAATTCTCTAAAGTTGGAAAGGAAAGAAAGAATTTTTAATTAAAGCTAAAAATAAATTAAAACTAACATATATTAGTTGAATTAGTGAAAAAAAAAAATGAATGATCTTTATCTTCCGTACTTGTTATATTTTATTTTAACAGGATTATCTATTATTGGAATTATAATAACAGGATATTTAGTAAAGAAGCAACAAAGTAAAAAGGAATCGTATTTAATCCCTGAACCAAAAATCTTATATATTTTAGCAATCTGGGGGTTATTGTACATAATATCTTTTTCATTAGAATGGTTAGGTCATCTTGTTGGATTGTGGACTTGGCACAATCAAAGTTTTATATTCCTCCACGCAGCAGTTTGGTGGGCCAATGTTTTGACAATCTTGGTTATCTGCTTATCAGCACTAAAACCAATAATTAGGTATCTGATATTATTAAGTTGGGTACTTCTATTTGAATATCTACAAGAAGCATTGATACATTGGGTGACCCATTATCCATTATTTGGAAATCCTTATGTAATGATAACAATTGTAATGTGTTTAACTTGTAGTGTAAATTTTATAATTTTTAAGTTATTTGTTAAATTAAAGCTTTTAACTTAAAAAAGAATTTTTCAAAAAATCTTACTTTTAATAATTATAAAAACATATTATTTTTAATACTGTTAATTTTGAATTTATGTAGGTATTACAATGAAAATTGCACGATATTATAACAATAACGATGTTAGACTTGAAGAGATACCAAAACCAATAATTGGTTCAGGAGAATTATTAATAAAAGTCGTAAAGTCAGGTATCTGCGGTTCGGATGTTCTAGAATACTATAGATTTGCCAAAATGAAAAAATTAGGCGTAGATAATCTAATTCTTGGGCATGAAATCGCAGGCGATATTGTTGAGATAGGAAAAGATGTAAGACGCCTCAAAGTCGGAGATCGCGTTTTTGTTTCTCACCACGTTCCTTGTTTTGATTGTTATTATTGTCATCAAGGGCATCATACTGCGTGTGGTCTACTTCATAGTACCAATTTCGATCCAGGCGGCTTCTCTGAATATGTTAGAATTCCTAAAATAAATATCGAGAAAAAAGGAGTATTTGTTTTAGATAGGTCGGTGTCTTATGAAGAGGGAGTATTTATTGAGCCTTTAGGCTGTGTGTGTAGGGCACAAAGATTAGTTAACGTTGGAAAAGGCTTAACGGTTTTAATACTCGGTAGTGGAGTTTCTGGAATTTTGCATATTCAACTAGCAAAATTGAGAGGTGTTGCAAAAGTATTTGCAACGGACATCAATGAATATAGGTTAAAAATGGCGAAGAAGTTTGGGGCTGATGAGGCTTTTTATGCCAGTGAGGATATCTCTTCAAAACTTATGGAATTGAATGATCATCGATTAGCAGATATCGTTATCGTATGTACTGGCGCTTTATCTGCAGCAAATCAGGCTTTAAAATGTGCTGCACCTGGTGGTAAAATATTATTTTTTGCAGTTCCGCCCCCTGGTATTAATTTGGAAGTCCCTATAAACGAATATTGGAGAAATGAGATAACAATAACGACATCATACGGAGCAGCACCTGAAGATCTTCAGGAGTCTTATATATGGATATTATCTAAGAAAATAAAAGTCTTGGAATTAATAACTCATAGATTCCCTCTAAGTCAAGCTGGAGACGCTTTCAAAGTTGTTTGTGAAGCAAAAGAATCCTTAAAAGTTGTTTTAGAGCCCAATAAAGAATAAAGAAAGAGTTATTTATAGATTTTTTCTTATGCTTCTTTCAATATGCTTTCTTATTATCCAAGATTCCCAAAAAGCGTAAATTTTTAGCATTGGTCCTTTCATTTTTCTTTTAGGAAAAAATATATCTAATTTAAGCAACGCTTCTGTTTTCTCGCCAATTGTAAGTTTATGATCAAGTGATTTTAGCGGAGAATTAACTTTATCTTGATTCTCTTCTATTTTTTTTCTCATATAATTAAACGGTGTTCTATCGGGATTTTTAACTACATATGAATGACTTGAAGTTAATTGAATTGCTTTCTTAAGAAAAAGTTCTTCAGCAAGATTAATATCCTTGATAGTCTGCTCAATAGAGCAATCCCTAAATCCATACCAAGGTCCAAAACCATTTACTCCTGGTTGAGTTTGGTCAAATCCCATACAACTTATATGTAAAATTTTTTCGGAAGGAAAAAAAAATCCAATGTGACCTAAGGAGTGCCCTGGAAAAGAGATGGTTTGCAGTTCGAAATTATCGAATCTTAATGTGTCACCGGGTTTAAATGAAATAACTTCATTACATTTTTTGTAACCCATTGACTTAACAAAGCTCATTCCAGTTTCTAAGTCAAGTTCCTTTAAAAATCCAAAGTTATTTAAAAAATTATAACTATCTAACAAATTTGTATGTTCTGGAACAGGAACATATATATTTACTCCTTTTTCGCCCCAAATATGCACATGAGCTGCGTGATCTAAATGTGTATGACTGCATATGTAATCCGTAATGGGCTTAAACGAATTATATATGACATTTGCAAACTGTGGTTCAATATTAAGATCAATAATAATAGCGTTCCTATTTACTCCCCTTTCTGGTAGTTTAATTAAACCGTCGCACCTTGTAAAGACGGCTGATGCTTTGATTTGGTGAACTAATAATAAATTTTTAGTAACCTTAGAAATTTGAAGATTATCAATATTGGGTAAAGACATTAGTGTGAGTGTAATCTCTATTGTAATTATAAAGGAAAATTATGAAATATTTAAGAACTTAATCTTAACACAAAATATTCTTAAAATAAATATATATAAAAAAAAATATAATTATAATCCTACAGAACCATTACTATAGATTTCATATGCTTCATCTACTGAAGCTTTTCGTAATTTCCAATTTAATAAGTTAATTGGCTTCTTTTTCGTATTCTTCAAACTTCTTTCCTTTAAGTAGTTTATTCCAATAATGTGGTTCCGGTCTCTTTATTTCCCATTTATCACAGGTTTCCCTTACAATCTTTGGATAGGTGTGAAAGATTTCGGAAATATTTCTAATCGGTATTTTCCAAACTAATTTAGATAATATTTCCTTGCTAATTGAATCTTCAAAAAGGATTCTTGATGGTACTCGAAAATATTTTCGTTTTCTAGGTAAACTATCCGGGTAATTATCCAACATCTCATTAAAGAGTTTTGCTCCTAAACTTAAATAATAATTTCCAACACCATCAGGAATAATTTGATGTTTAAACTCAAATTTTCTTTTTATCTCTTCTAGAATAGGCTTACTCCCTATATGAAACTGATTTTTTCCTTCTTTTCCATCTCCATCAAAAAAACCAAGTAGAAATGCTAAATCTAACTCACGACTTTTTAATATAGGAAATGTTGTAAGTTTAAGTCCGCTTGGGACATGACCTAATTTTTTCAAATCCTTTACTATTTTTGAACACTTAAATCTTATACGGATGTAAGTCTTCAACCCGGATTCTTTCATTATATTCCTTGAAGATTTGTAATCTGGATTTAAACCTAAATCTTTTATAAATTTATCAATTAATAATTCATCTTTATTGCTTAAATCAAGTGTAACAGCATCATTCTTCCCTAAATACACTTCTGCCCATAAAAAACCAAGCCAATATGCTTTGTTTTTTGTATCAATATTCTCAAAATAATCCATTTTAATATTTGGATGAAAATTCAATATTTTTTTCCCATTTTTTCTTGAAATTGGGAGATCATTATTTTTTATTCGATATTTTTTAATTAATGTTGTTATACTGACCGCTTTATTCCCAAGTATAGATATCAATTTTTCTTCCCATTCTTTTAATTCATCTTTAGCGATTTTGTAATTAAAGTTTCCTTCTCGTATATTGCGTTTTATTCTTTTTATTCGATTCTTATATCGGCAAAGAAGAAAACTTAAATTAGTATCTGGTAAAGATTTGTTATAATACATTCTCATTTCATGACCATCTATAACTAAATGAGATGGTATAATATTTATTAATACATTTCTTAAATCTTCTATAAATTCTTTAGTTGAATATTGATTATTATAGGATTTGATATCTAACTTTTTAGGATTTTGATTCATGTATTAAATTTCATTACGCACTAAGGTATTTTAACAAATAGACTCTTCTTAATTTCTAATTCAAATAAAATGTAATTGATAATAAAAAAAAAATAAAAAATATTTAAAGGCCAACTGGACCTTTTTGGTATATTTCATAAGCTTCGTCAACTGAAGCATTTTCATGTACAATAGCTCTAACTGCTTTAATCATACCGATGGGCTTGTCAGATTGGAAGATATTTCTTCCCATATGTGCGCTTATAATTATGAATAATAATTATAATCTACGCCAACAGCTCCAGCAGTAATGGCATTCTTTGCCATTTGTAAAGCTTCCCTCTCCGGTGTTTTTTTTCCTCCCGCAATAACTACAGGTACAGGACAAATACTTGTTACATTTTCAAAGTTCTCACAATAGTATGTTTTTACAAATGTAGCACCTAACTCCGCGGCCATTCTACTAGCCATTCCTAAGTAACGGTGATCTCTAACCATTTCCCTACCAACTGCGGTGACCGCTAAAGTAGGAATTCCATATTCTTGCCCCCAATTTACTAATTTCGATAAATTCATTAAGCTTTGCTTTTCAAACGCTCCACCGACAAAAATAGAGCAAGTTATTGCTGAAACATTTAATCTTATGGCATCTTCAATAGTTACATTAATTTCTTCATTTGAAAGGTCTTTTAGCATGCTAGCTCCAGCCGATACTCTTAATACTATTGGAATATCAAAATCAGGCGAAACACAACTTCTTAACATCCCTCGAGTAAGCATTAAAGCATCAGCATATTGAAATAACGGATTTAAATCTCCAAAACATTTTAATTGACCAGGTATATTACCAAAGTATCCATGATCGACGGCAAGCATTACACAACGCCCAGATTTAGGTTTGATAATCCTTGCTAATCGATTTTGCATTCCCCAATCCATATTTAATTCACTTTATTTGATTTTCAATTAAATTATTGCATTGTTAAATTATGGAAATTATTAATTTATTATCTTTTTTTACTTTTGCATAGAAAAGTAATGTCTTTAAAGAAGTAAAGAAGAGAATGTAAAGAAAATGATTAATTATTCATCAAATTATTTCTTTATTTTATTACTTAAATCCTTCGAAATTCGTCTACTAATAAATTCTTTTATTAAAACGATTCTATTTCTATTGATCGTAGAAACTATTAACTTATCTTTTAACTTTTTTATTAATTCTTTTTCGCTGATAGCTTTAGTGTTCTCTAAAAGCGACTTAGTAAATTCTATATCGCTTATAAATTGAGTAATATAGAGCGCTAAATACTTTAATTGTTCGTTTTTATCTTTCTTACCCAGAGCGTTGCTTAAAATAGTCTTTTCAAAATCAATGTGCGCATGCCATGGCACTTGGATAACCAATTTACGATTATTGATTAAAAACGCGTTGGCATGTTCTTGTTTAATCATAGTATAGTAATAATATGGATTAGGAAACACATAAGAGTCAAATTCTTCGTCTATTATAACATTCGAATTTCGATACTTGACAGGGATTAATCTGTCAAATAATTCGTTTAATTGTTCTATGTCGAGACTAAATTCATCGTTTCTAATAATTCGGGAGGAGTAATCGAATAATTTAGCGTGTATGAAACCCGCAACACAATTGAAACCAAACGCTTCGATTAATTCATCTAATGTCAAACTAATTAAATCAATCGGTAATTTATCTTTTTGATCTAAGGATAAGGAAGCATCAATTACGTCGTATCCAATAATATTTCCTTTAGTAGAAATAAAAACGATAAAATTGTGCTCTTTACACACTGCTCCTTGAGGTACTTTAATCTTAACGGTACCAAACTTTTTATCAAAAAATAATGATTCTGGAACTGATATTTCTCTTCCCGCGCCACATCTGGGGCAAGAAACCTCAAATTTTTTCAATCTACTACTCATTTAAACCCTAAATTACGATTATTTTTTTAGTTATTTTTTTTATATTTTTTTTAGACAAAAATACTAAAAAAGTTTTCATTAAAAAATTTAAACATTTCGTTAAAAATTTAAATACAATTTAAATGTCAAATACAATTTTTAAATTCGTCTAAAATTAAATATTAAATTTTTTAAAGCAATTTCAAAACCAATTAACTAGTGTTATTAATGATTGAAATTTTAAGCGAAGATTCAAAATATATGTATGAAATAATCCAAAGGATTATCGAAGAATGTGGTCCCCGAATGCCTTGTAGTCCTCAAGAGGCTCAAAGTGCGGAAATAATCAAAGAGGAATTAGAACATGTCTGTGATAAGACGGTAATAGAACCCTTCTCGTGCAATCCTCGTGCGTTCTTAGGATATATAAAGGTTAATATTATTTTAGTCGTTATGTCATTTTTAACCTTTTTTCTTATACCACTTAATTTAATAAATTATTGGAGTTATGTAATGACGTTTTTATCTTTCTGTTTGAACATAATTGCGTTTTTAATCATATGGAATGAATTTTTTAATTATCGAGAATTTATTGATCCATTATTTAAATCAAGAAAATCACAAAATGTTATTGGAAAAATTTCCTCTGAGGAAGAATTAAAAAAAATCGTGATCTTTTCTGGCCATCACGATAGTGCGCTTCAATTTAATTTATTAACTCATTTAAAAATAGGCTATCCCATTATTATCTTTTTAGGCTTAGGTATTATGTTCTTGTGGTTGTTTGTTTCAACAGTTATATTACTCTTAACCTTAATGGGTTTATTTTTCTACGAAATCTTTTTTATTTTTGTATTAAGCCTGTTTTTAGTAGGAACTCCGGCATTTATTGGTTTATTCTTCTTCGTATCGTTTGGAAAAAAGGCTAATAAAGTACCCGGGGCTGTTGATAATTTAAGTGCTGTAGCAGTCGTGTTAGCTATTGGCAAATATCTAAAAAATCATAAAGAAATTATACCTAAAAACACAGAAATTAGATTGGTATCTTTTGGGTGCGAAGAAGCCGGTTTAAGGGGCGCTTATAGATATGTTAAAGATCATTACGACGAATTAATAAAGTACGACGCAGAATGCGTCAATATGGATGGAATTCATAGCAAAGACAATATTTCTATCATAGATTTTGAACCAACAACTCGTACAAAACATTCTGATGTTGTTGTTCAAAAAATAATTAATGCCGCTAAAAATTCCGAAATTAAGCTTCAATCATCTGTATTAGGAGGGTCAAGTAAGTTAGAAAAATTATTTGGCCAAATTACTGGTGGTACAGATGCTACAGCATTCTCAAAAGCAAAAATCAAAGCTGCCAATATTTCTGCTATGGATTTAAAACAAATGCTTGGATTTTACCACCAACCTACAGACACAGTGGATAAAATTGAAAAAGGATCCCTTGAGAATGTTTTAAAGATTTGTATTTCCTACATTATTGGCAAATCTTAAAAAAAGTTGCAAGAGAATAAAAAATTTAATTTATTAAATCAATTTTCTCGTCTTTATCTTTAACAACTAATTTAACTAACAACATTCCAAAAACAGTAGGGATAATTCCGATACCTATTACTGCAAATAAAAAAAATTGACCCATATTCTCAAAACTCGCAAACATAAATAATTGCGCGGCTGAATCTATCAAATAGTGTACAATAATACTAGGTATTAGGCTCTTAGTTTTAATAAATATGTATCCGAAAAGGAACCCTAATAGAAATGCGTATATTACTTGTATAATTGTTACGATCAAATCATTCCCAAATAATAAATTAACAAAATGAAATAATCCAAATAATACGGATACAATTATCAACGTTGTTCTTTGAGAATATCTCCTTAAATTTAATTTAGTGATTACACCCCTAAATGCTATTTCTTCCCATATCCCAGGAATCAACGCTATAATAAAGAAAAACCATCCAAAGAGCGCAATACTAGAACCAGGAGTTCCAAAAATCACCTCTAAATCAAATATATAATCCCCGAATAAATTAGCTGTAATGAAAGTGCTAATGAAAAATATTATAGAACATCCGATTCCAAGCAGTATATTGCGAACTATTTTATTATCAAATTTCAACCCAATGGTTTTTACGTATTCTTTTAGAGATTGTTTTCCCTCTGGAAGATCTAAGGAACGTGGAACAATTAATAACCAAAACAATGCCATTACTCCAAAAGCGACGAAGAAATCAATAAATAATAAAGCAATAAAGGGGATAACATCTACGATAAAGATTAAAGGTAATTCAATAAGTATTGGTAAAAATAAGAATCCCCCATATAATAATAATAGAAATCCTGTACCAAAGATAGGATATTTTCTAAAGCTTTCCCTTATACTTATCATTTTCTTCTTTCCAAGAACTTTTGGAAACATGCTATTAAATGAAATTAATAAAATACCGAAAGAGAACAAGCCAGCAAAAAAAGTTACTAAAAACATCATACTGGCACCGTAAAACGTTAATAAAATGCCCCCCAAGAAGTTAAATGCTAAGTAAATCAAATGTAAACCAACTCCTATTATAATCCATTTAATTACTTTTTTTTCTGGATTAACTTCCTCAACAACAAATTTATATTTCATTCTACCGAAAAATCGAATTTTCAATTGGAACATGGATAATAGCAAGGTTAATACAACGGGATACCATGTAATAAACGACAGCAAATAGTTTAAAAATTCGGGATTTCCAATAAACAGAAAAATCGGTAGGAAATAAGAGATTGTCTGAATTGAGCCCAATAAAAATAATTTCGCTTTAGCTTGGTCGCGAGGAAGAATTGGTAAAGATGAGAGTATTGCCGCCCCAGTATCTTCCATATTTAAAAATCCTGCAGTAAGCATCATTGAAATCATGGGTTGGTACAAAGTTAGAAGAGCCCAAATTACAATATAGTCTTCATAATAAGAAGCACCTAGTCCGCTTGAACTCATCGTAATAATTAAAATCATAAAAGGGAGGATGAAAGGCATAATAACAAACATAAATGTCTGCATATCTCTTGTCGTAGTAGATAAATCCTTACGGATATAAGCTTTTATAGGGGACCGTATTTTAATAAGAACTTCTATTTCTTTTTCTGCTGTTTTTTTTGAAGTTGTCTTTTTTTTTGTTTCAAGTGCGGCTGAAGAAGTAACTATCCACATTGCCTTTAACGCTCTTTTATAGACGAATCGGGTTAATAATATAGAGAGCGCAACTCCTATAATAGTAGTAATCCAAAAAATAGCAGAAAAACTCGTTGGTTCAATAGCCAATGTTAATAAATAACCTGGTGCAAAAGGATACGGGATTAAACTCATTAAGATTTTTACTAAAAATGGAATTTCAAGTGAAGCACTTAAATAAAAAAAGTCTCTCGAAGCAGTTATTATCCCTTGAATAAAAAAAATAGCGGAAAATATTACTATCATATAACTCAACATAGTAAATATACGGATAAGTGTCGCTTTCTTAGAACCTGCTTCGCTAACCTTTAATACGCGGCTAATCCTTTCTGCTATTAAAACCAGTACGCTAAAAGAAAACATAACGTTAATTATAGAAATAAATACAGCAATTAAAGCCAATATTATATTTAGAGATATGATGAACATTATGATTGGAAAAGCAAGAGTCATAGTTATAAGTCCGATATCTAAATTGCGAAAAACCGTCATAAACCCTAATTTTCTTAATTTATCCTTAGAGATGGGTAGGGTCTCGTACCACCTAAAAGCCTCTCCGGACATCATGGCCGCAATACTGAACATCCCCAACATTGTTAAATATAATAATTGCATAATAAAAAATGCTCCAAAAAGAATACTTCCGGGGATTAAGACCGAATCTGCAGAAATTAGAGGATTACCAAGAGCACCTTTAGCTTCTAAATAAGTACTTATTGGTAAAAAAGAGATAAATAAAAGCATAACTGCAAATACTATTTTTATAGCAATAACTTGTTGTTTAATAGAACTTTTATTTTTTTTGTATTTCTCCATAAGGCGGGCTTGGTTCGCTCCAGAAGATTGAACCTGCCCCTCCATCGTGATCTCTAAATTAGTGAATTTAGCCAGTTTATATAGCGTCAAATCCTTTTCTGTCATATAAATGAATCTCCTTATTTTTTGGTGTTTTTGAAAGATTTTCGCAATTTTTTAACAATTTCGTTGACGCTCGTATCTTGTTCTGTCAATCTTAAGAAAACATCTTCTAAACTCGCACCTAACTTGTCGGCTTGCTGTCGAAGTTCGTTCATCGTTCCAATTCCAACCAATTTACCCTTGTTCATTATTGCAATTCGGTTACATAAATCTTCTGCTATTTCCATGATATGGGTAGAAAAAAGAACGGAGCCTCCTTTCTCAATATGTATATCCAATATCTCTTTAACAACTCTTACGGACTTTGCGTCAAGTCCTGCCAAAGGCTCGTCTAAAATTAGTAAATCTGGGTCGTGAAGAATCGCCGAAACAATTTGAATTTTCTGCTTATTCCCGTGGGATAAAGTTGCTACTAATTGTTCATAATATTCCAGGGCTCCCAAACTTTCCAAATATTCTTTAGCTCGCTCTGTGGCTTCCTCTGCGTCTAATTTACGAATAGAAGCTATAAAATTAAACAAATCTTTAGGCGTGAGCGATTTGAAGATTAATGGCTCTTCAGAAACATACCCTACTCGGCTCTTAATTTGAACCTCATCTGTTTCTGGATTTAAGCCCATTATAGTTATATTTCCTTCGTTGGGCTCTAATAACCCTAATAACAATTTTAAAGTAGTAGTTTTACCCGCTCCGTTCGGCCCTAAGAGACCGAAAACCTCACCCTTTTTTACGTCAAAGGATATTCCATTTACTGCTTTAACATCCCCAAAAAACTTTTTCAAATTACTAATAGAAATCATTACATTATCTTTCATTCTTTATCACTCTAACAATATTTTTCAAAATTATTATTCTTTATTAATTAGTAAATCTTTTTTTTTCCCTTTTCTAAAAAGTAATTTTATAAAGAGAATATTTAGAATTGTTGGGATTACGCCAACAAACACGATTAAATATATTCCTACAATAAACATATTCTCCATTTGAGAGTTTATCAAGATTAGACCTACTGTATCAATTAAGTAATGATATATGATAGATGGAAGCAGACTTTTAGTTTTTATATACATATATCCCATCGAAAAACCAAGTAAAGTCGTGTATATGACTTGAAATATTACGAATAAGGGATCTCCTCCTGATAATAAAACATTTATAATATTAAATGCATGTGCTAATCCAAAAATTACGCCACTTATTAGAATCGATATTATTTGCTTATATTTTCTTGAAAGGAGGGGTAAAATAACACCTCGGAAAGTTACTTCTTCCCATAATCCGGGTCTAATCATAAAAATCCAAATAAACCAACCAAAACTAGCAATTCCCGGAATCAATGGATTAGGATCTCTAAATAAGAATTCAGGAGCCCAATAAAAAGTTCCTAAAAGATTAGCGCCAATCCATACAACAATACCAAAAATTGCAAAAGAACCTAACCCAATAAAGAGATTTCGGCCTAAAGGTTTAACCTTAGTTAATCCTATTGTTCTACTATAATCGCTAAGCGTTTCATCTCTACAAGGTAATTTCAACCCCTTTGGAACTACTAAAAGAAATAAGAGTAATAGAAACCCCTCTATGAGAAGAAATTCAATAAATAATATTCCCACATATGGTAATGTTAATAAAAACGGGAGAAAAATAATCTCAATAAAACTTGCGAGAATTGGAAAAATTATGAATAATGCTAATACCACTAATCCCCCTAGAATCGGTTTGTTTCTTAATAAGCCTCGTGTTTCAAATAATGGTAATTTGTCAGCCTTCGGGAACATTCTTGAAAAAATATAGATAACCATTGATAACCCAACCAATCCTATGAAAAACAACGCTAATATTGAAGTTGTAATCCCTACACTAGCAAATAACGTAAAACTGATAATTAATATAAATATGAATATGGCTACATCAGCACCGATCATCAAAAGCCATTTCTCTAATTTATGTTTTTTTTTTACTTCCTCAAGAACATATTTGTATTTCATTGTACCGAATAATCGAATCTTCATTTCGAATACAAATAGTAGAAACATCCAAACAATTGGTAAACTGCTTAGAAATAGGATTAGAACAATAATCGATTGAGTTAGAATTGTTAGAAGTGTAGCCATTAAAATTAATGAAATTCCTTGGATAATTAACATTAATATTAATTTGCCTTTAGCTTGATCGCGTGGTAAAAGAGGTAATGATGCAAGAGTAGACGAACCTGATTCCTCAAGATTTAATAATCCTCCAACAAGCATAAGTGGTATAAATTGACTAACCATCATCAAAATTGCCCATAATATCATAATACTAAAGGTTGATGATATGGCTCTAGTTATTGGAGCTTGCACCGAAATAATCATAATTATAGGATAGAAAAGAGGTATAAGAATAAAAATTAAAGATTTATGATCCCGTGTTGAAGATATTAAATCCTTACGAATATAAGATTTGACTGGAGACATCGGTTTTATTTCAATTTCAATAGTTTCTGTTATTGTCTTAGATTCCTTTTTTATCTTAGCATAATTATTTTCAATAGTGGCTACGTTATTTAAAGATTTTATAGCTACTTTATAAAAAAGAAAAGTGATTACTGCTAGAATTGCCATTCCTATTAAACTTGATATCCATAAATTTAGAGGAACTTGTTCAGGCATGAAACTTAAACCAACTAAATAGCCGGGCGCAAACGGTAATGGAATAAAACTCAATATAATATTTAAAATCATTGAGGGAGGATTTGTGCTAAAATCATCAATAAGACCAACTATTGCATTCATTCCAAATTGTAAAACCATACCTGAGCCAAAAGCTACAATAAAAAACCCCATCAAAGAGACAATTCTTAAAACATTTGCTTTTTTTGATTTTCGGCTTGATTCAGAAAAAAGTCGGCTAAATCTCTCTGCAACAATAATCAGAATACTTACATCTAAAATTGTAATTAAGAATGATGATATAACACTTAAAATAAAAGTTAGAAAACTCTGAGTTAATATAAGTAAAACAATTGGAAAAGCAAAAGTCATTACAATTATCGGGGCAATTAAACTTCGTAATAATGTCATAAATCCTAATTTTTTTAAATCATTTCGAGATATTGGTAAGGTTTGTAACCATTTGAAGGCGTTACCTGACATTAAAGAACTAGTAGTAAACAACCCAAAAAGAAAGATAAATAGGATCGATATTGTTAAAAATATCCACATAAAAAAACTATAGAGAAAGATTTGTCCTTCTATAGGGAATGAAGGATAAATACCCTCGGTAATTTCAAGATACAAAATGATTGAAAGAAATGGCATGAACATCATAACTAAAGCAGAAACAAACTTTAACACAATCGATTGATTTTTTATATATTTATTATTTTTCTCAAACTTTTCAAGTACTTTAGCTTGATGAGCACCCGAAGAAGCAAACATAGAATCCATAATCATCTCGTAATTAGTGAATTTTGATAATGAGAAACAGTTTAATTTCTTCTTATCTTTCATTTTAACCCGCCGCCTTGATTTTTTTCTTATATGACGCCCTTAGCTTCTTAACAATTTCTTCTACGGAAGAATCTTGTTCAGTTAATCTAAGAAAAACATCTTCCAAACTCGCACCCAATTTATCCGCTTGTTGTCTAAGCTCGTCAATAGTTCCAAGTCCTACTAACTTACCCCTGTTCATTATTGCTATACGATCGCACAAATCTTCTGCGATTTCCATGATATGGGTTGAAAACAGTACAGAACCTCCCTTTTCAATATGAATATCTAAGATCTCTTTTACTACCCTAACAGATTTGGCATCAAGTCCGGCTATTGGCTCGTCTAAAATTAAAAGCTCTGGTTCATGAAGTATAGAGGCAATAATTTGTATTTTTTGCTTGTTTCCGTGTGATAATGTGGCAATCAATTGTTCGTAATACTCCATAGCGCTTAAGCTTTCTAAATACCCTTGTACTCGCTCTGTGGCTTCCTCTGCGTCTAACCTACGAATAGAAGCTATAAAATTAAATAAATCTTTAGGCGTGAGCGATTTAAATATAAAAGGCTCTTCTGAAACGTAGCCTACTTTCTCTTTCATTTGAACCTCTTCACGCTCGGGATTTAAACCAAAAATGCTGATGGTTCCTTCTAAAGGTTCAAGTAGTCCTAACAGAAGTTTAATTGTAGTTGTTTTCCCCGCTCCGTTCGGCCCTAAGAGACCGAAAACTTCACCCTTTTTTACATCAAAAGAGATACCATTAACAGCTTTAACCTCACCAAAATACTTTTTCAAATCTCGAACAGAGATCGTTATATTATCGTTCATTTTTAATATTTCCTTAAGTTTTAAGTTGATTATTTTAGTAATAATCTTAATTTAACTTATCTTTTATAAATATATTTTCTTATATATTACTATATTTATTTAATATATAAATGTTATGAAAAACTTTTTACCTTTATAAATTGACATTCTAACAGAGGAATAATATAATATATGAGAATATATTATAATATATAAAATAACAACTTTAAAAGATATAGGATTTTAATATTGTTATTGCTAAAAATTAGGTTTGATAATTTATGGTTTATTCTTTTTTTTGCTTAACAATTATAACGATCGATACGATAATGATAACAAGTCCTATTAAATGAAAGATTGTAAACAGTTCTCCTAAAAATAACGTAGCAAATATCGCAGTAATAATTGGCGTTGGCGAAAAAAGGATTGTTGCCTTCGAAACATCTAAATATGAGAGAGTTTTATACCAGCAGTATAATCCCGCCCCATACACGGCACCCATTGAGATATAATAGAATTGGTTGATCGGAACAAATAATAGGCTAATGTTCTCGAAAGGAAAGAATAGAAAATAGGTAGAAAATAAAATAATCCCACTTAAAATATTTCTAATAAAAACCATCTGAGTCGGAGTAACTTCATTTCTATTGAAAACCGGCTTAGTAATTGAATGCCCAAACATCCATAAACAAGTAATAAATAACATAATCAACACACCACTCAAGATATCTATACTAAAAGTTAAGAGATTGAACGATCCATGCGAAATAGCAAGGATTAACCCAAAAAATAAAATCGTTGAAAATATTATTTGTACTTTAGTTATCCGCTCTTTTAAAATTAGAAATCCAAAAATCAAACTAAAAAAGACTGTTGTTTTTTGAGTAAGAGATCCATTAATTGCTCCTGCTAATTCATATCCTATAAAAAATAGAAGTTGGTTGAGACCAAAGATTATTCCAATAAATAGAAAGAGCCAAATATTCTTTCTCCAGTTTTTAATCATGGAATTGCTATGACTAGTACTTGCATTATTATTTTTCGCTAGATTCACTTTTTTCTCTATAAGAATTAATGGTAAGAAAATTACTGCTTCTACTAAACAAGTCATTACGGCAAAAATATGAGCATCAAGCGCAGCTGGGCGGCTGTTAGCAATTATTGGTTGAAAACCTACAAAAAAATTCCCAATAACCCCAAAAATTAAACCTTTCTTTAAGTTCTTGTTCAAGGTATTTAAGAAAAGCTATAAAAAATTAAAAAGTTTTACAACAAAAAAGAATAGAAAAGTCTAAACCTCGATATAAAGAAAAAATACTATTAAATATTCCTTTGTTGAAATATTAATTATGAATAGTTTCGAAAGAATATGGACAGCTTTAAATCTCGAAGAACCCGATAGAATTCCAACACATACGATAAATATCGATGGTAATGTTGCTGATAAGATCATAGGTCGTCCAAAAAGAACTGCTTTTGATGTATTTGACGATATGGAAAAACAATATCCAGATGATTGGGCTGATAAAATCAATTCTATCATTGTCGATATTGAAATATCAACCTTTTCGAAAGCAGTTAGAGCGGGGTATGAAATAGGGTTTGATGGCGTTGGAGTACAATACATACCATTCATTTTCGAAAGTCAGACAGAGATGACGGATATATTTGGAAAGAGACATAAAATAAGAAACATTGATGGAAACCCTTATCCAGATTACTATGGAGGATACATTAAAAATCGAGATGATTGGGAAAAATATCCTAAGCCAGATATGAAAGAGGAATATAAAGCTGCTAAAAAATTTTATAAAGGAGTTCTAAGAAAGTGTAGAGATATCAAAGACGATATTTGTATTATAGCTCAAAATGCTTTAACATCAGTATTTCCTCCTGTATGGCAAGGCATGGGAATGAATAACTTTGCTCGCGCTTTAAAAAACGATCCCAAATTAATTGAAGAACGTTTTCGATTTTGCACTGACTTCGTCTTGACCGTCTTTAAAGCGTATTCCGATTGTGGTGCTAAGATTTTTCTCGAAGGAGGGGACATAGCACATAAAGGAGGTCCAATGATGAGTCCAAAATACTTCAATAAATATCTATTACCACGGTACCAAGAAGTTTCAGAAGCAATACATGATTGGGGCGGGAAATATATATTACACACAGATGGTGACATTACTTCTCAATTAGATTTTATTGTTGAATCTGGTTTTGATGGCCTTCAATGCCTTGAACCTCCTTGGGTTGATCCCTATTTGGTTAAAAAGAAAGTTGGAGATAAATTATGCTTATCTGGAAACATTGATACAAAACATATCTTAGTTGATGCTACTAAACAGGAAGTAGAACAAGCCGTGGCGAATGCGATAAACGCAATGGGTAAGGGAGGAGGCTTTATGATATCTCCAGCTAACTTTCATCCAAACATAACAGTTGATCGTTTAAAATGGATGATTGAAGCTGCTAATAAATTAGGTGTCTACCCTTTACATAATATTGATTAAATTATTTTTTCTCATTAAGTACAAGATTCTTTTTTAACTTTTTTTCTCTTACAATCATATAAATTGAAATTATAATAATTATCATGCCTATTAGATGGAAGATTGTGAATATATCGCCCAGAATGATCCAAGCGAAAAAAGCTGTTATAATTGGTGTTACTGAATTTAATACGCCAGCTTTTCCTATTTGTATATAAGATAAAGTTTTATACCAAAAAAATAAGCTTACACTGTAATCTAATCCCATCAGAAGATAATATATGAAATAATCAGGATTGAATACAATATTTATTCTGTCTAGAGGAAAAAAAATGAAATATGTAGAAAATAATATTATTCCACTTAACAGATTCCGAATAAAAACTACTTGAATAGGGGAGAGTTCATTTCTGTCGAATCTAGATTTAGTGAAAGTGTGGACGAGAGTGAACAAGGCAACATTTATCAGTAAGATAAGAACCCCAATATTAAATCCAAGCAAATTAAAAGATCCTTGTGTTATTGCAATATATAACCCGAAGAATAGGATTACACAAAATAGAAGTTGAACTTTTGATATCCTTTTTTCTTTTAAAAATATGTATCCAAATAATAAAGCGAAAAAAACTTCACTTTTTAAAGTTAGTGAGCTATTTATTGCCCCTGCAAGGTCAAAACTCAAAAATAGTAGCACAGGGACAATTGAAAATGTAATTCCTATTATAGCAAGAAACTTTAAATTGCTTTTCTTTTTCCATCCGTTTAACAAGGAATATATCTTTTCATCTGAGTTTACATCTTTTGACGATTTTAATTTGTGCCTTTCAAATACAAATAACGGAAAAAAGATTGTAGCCATAATTAAAGCTGTTACTGCAGCAAATATGTAAGGATCAATAACAGATGGTCTAGAATTGGCAATAATCGGTTGAAGAGAGATCCCCAATACACCAATTGTGCCACAGATTAATCCTTTTTTTAAATTATGATTTTCCATTTGTCGTTTGTAAATTCAGATTTAATTGATATTAGTTAAATAATAGTCTCTTTTTAAAATTTAAGTAATTAACAATTTAAACAAAAGAAAAGTAAAAAATATTATTTAGAATAACTTCCAAATTGAGGAAATGTCTTTAATTGGGTAGAATTAAAGACAGGCCCATCTTTGCATACGCTAATATCGTTCTTTTCTCCTACACAACAAGAACCACATAAACTTATTCCACATTTCATTTTTCTTTCCAGACTACATAAAATATATAAGTTGACAATAATATAATTTTTATAATTAAAGAGAGCGATTGGTAGGGTAAATGTTATATATTTTTATTATTAGTCTTATAATATGGGGATTAAAATATAACAGGAAATCTACTTTCAAAAATACACTCATAACAATCTTTATTATGATGATTCCAGTATTTATTGTTTCATTCTTATCGACTTTTGTACATGTGAGAGTTGAGTGTGGATTAACTCATTTGTATTTACCCCTTTCCTTTCCTTTAGAATTAAGACGTATTATATCTCCACTTGCGATCTTTCCTCCAATTGAACGCTGGGAGGTATATATTTTTGGGAATATAAGAATAATGGGATTATATAGTCGCGATATTCAAATGTACGACATAAAAGAATTAATCCAATCTTATTTTTGTATGATATTTTTCCTACTGAATTTTATAACTAGTTGGATTTCCGTAGGAATTATTGAAATTTGGAATAAAATAATGGGGAAAAGGATTTGGGCACATAAAAAGATTAAAGAAGATTTAAAGTTAAGAAGAAAGAGATTCCTCTAAAACAATGAGTGAAAATAAATAAGAAAATTATTTGATATACGTACCAAATTGAGGAAAGCTCTTTAACTGTTTTGAATTGAAAATGGGGCCATCTTTGCATATACTAATATTGTGGTTTTCACCTATACAACAGGAACCGCATAAACCCACACCACATTTCATTTTTCTTTCTAAACTCGCTTGAATATTTATATTTCTTGACTCTGCTATATCCAATACTTTTTTCATCATAAATTCAGGGCCACATGTAATTATTAAGTCTATTTTTTCTTTGATAATGATTTCTTCAATTGTATCTGTTACAAGGCATTTCTTACCTACAGACCCATCTTCCGTAGTACACATCGTATTTGGAATTAGATCTATTAATCGATCGGCAAATATTAACGAGGGCTCATTTTTCGCTCCGATCGCTACAAATACATTCTTTTTATTTAGTCTTAGAGACTCTATCAATGTAGTTAACGCTGCTACGCCCATTCCTCCCCCAACTACTAGAATATTTTTTGCATTTTCGTAATTAAACGAGTTTCCAAAAGGACCTCTAATCCCTATAGAATCTCCTTCTCTTAATTCAAATAATTTTGATGTTCCTTCGCCGATTTTTTGAACTGTTATTTCGATAAGAACATCATTTATGCTAGAGATGGACATTGGTAAGAAATCAATATCGGGGAGCCATAATGCAACAAACATCCCGGGTTTGTAGGCTTTCGCAATTCGCGGGTTTCTGATGATGAAGTTTTTAATATCGGGAGTATGCTCCGTTATCGATTTAATTTTAACTATATCGGTTTTATTTCTTGTAATGTCTAAAATCAATTCCTCCTTTTCGTGTTCTAAAGGTTTTGTTTCGAGGAAACCTTGTTCGACAGCTATCTCAAAAACTTCTTTACCTCTTTCAGTTCGCACAATTATAGTATTCCATCCGTCTTTACTGCCAAACTTTCCAACAGATATATCTGCAAACGAGGCTGTATAATCAGAACACGAGAAACAAGCGGCTCTAATCGCTTTATCGTACAAATAATTAAGGGGTATTTCTTTGACTGTTGAATCAACGCTTACTTTCATTTTGAAATTATCTTTATCGGTATCAATTTTATCAACCTCACTTATGTTGATGTTAAATTCCTCAAACGCTATTTTTAATAATTGGTTGTAATAAGTTCCAAAACAAAAGGTTCCAATGGCTAACGTTACTAGATCATAAGCTTCGTAATCAAAAGCAGGATGGTTTTGTAATTTTCTCAAAGCTTGTATTTGGCATGGAGTGCCTACTACTGCAATATCTGTATATTCCTTATTGATGGCATCGCCTACAAGCGAAAGTGTTGGCCCTTGGCTTGGTTTATACCCAGCTCCTTTAAATAAATCTTGTTGATTCTGAGCAATTATTGGAAAAGGTCGAAAGTTCTCATCTTTATCAGTAATAATCGATACATCGATGAGACCATTCTCCATAGCAACCCATAGTAATCCTGTTAAAGGTCCTGCTTCAGCTGGGATCTTTTTACGTGCTTTATTTGTTAGTTTTACAGAAACTATTTCGATATAGTGGCCTAAAATTTTATCGTGTTCTTTACCAAAAACCCACTTATCTAATAGTGACAGAGGAATCTTTTCAATTTCTGTTTTAGGACAGAGATTATAACAAAGACCGAAACCATCTCTACAAGTATTCATGTCTTTGCAAGACTCATCTTCTATTGGGATTTCTTTTTCTTTATCAAATTGGATGCTAGCACAAAAAGCCCCACAAGCCCCACAGTATACGCATTTCCCAGTTTGAATTATTTCCTCGTTTAGCTCTTTCCAACCTTTTTGAGTTTTCCCAATATACATTTTAATTACCTTCCTCCTTTAATTTTTGAAGAAATTTTTTTGCTTCTTGTTTTCCAAGCTCAAACGCTTCTATATTTGTGTCTAATGTAGAACTTGGCACAAACTTTTTAATCGTTTCTAACGCAGATTCTTCAGAAAAAATCCCTGCAAGTACAGTAAAAATAGCAAACAAAATTGTATTTCCAAATACTATATTACCAAATTTTTCAACAGCTAATTTCTGAACGGGGATGCTCAAGGCTTTACTAATTTTTTTCGCCCCTCTAAATTTGTTAATCGTTGAGGGGTCCCAAACTAAAAACCCCGTATTTTTATCAGGTTTAACAAAATTAGCCTTTATATCATTAGCCGATTCTTGAGATAAAACTATTAAAAAATCGTACGGCTTTAAAGCTTTAGGGTAATCAATATATTCAATACTTTTATCTAAATCAACAACAACCTCCGCCCAACATTTTCCTCCCCGCGCAGCGGCAGAATAAGCCTCAGTTTGCGTTGCAGCGAGCCCTTCATAGATTGAACTTGCCATAATTATCATTTTGCTGAGAGTGATAACTCCTTGGCCGCCAAATCCACTTACGCG
>JABUBN010000077.1_pt1 | contig 23661 bp, 19 predicted proteins | sample 7240341 | NCBI WGS metagenome assembly JABUBN01 (sample SAMN07256345, study PRJNA390944) | subsurface metagenome | isolation source: Methane hydrate marine sediment | place: Pacific Ocean: Eastern North Pacific, ODP site | reverse complement strand
AGTGGAAGTCACTCACATGGTTAAAAATTTAAATTAAATCATCGTAGTCGAAGAATAAGAATTTTTCAAATTATATTTATATTTATTTAGAATTAAGAATATAGTATGAAATTCGAAAATTTAATTTATAAGGAGATTTAGCATGCTAAATGGTATCCACTTTCTCCTAACTTATAAATGCAATTATGAATGCGATCACTGTTTTTTGTATTGTGGCCCTCATTCTGAAGGTACTTTTACTTTGGAGCAAATTAGAGCAGTTCTTGATGAAGCTGTTAAAATCGGCACGATAGAATGGATTTATTTTGAAGGTGGAGAGCCTTTTCTGTTTTATCCTATAATGCTTGAAGGGATTAAACTCGCTAATGAAAAAGGATTTAAAATTGGAATCGTAACTAATTCTTATTGGGCAACTTGTACTGAGGATGCAGAAGTATGGCTTAAATCCCTTACTGATTTAGGCGTAAAGGATTTTACTGTAAGTGACGATGAATTTCATTTTGAAAAGAAAGATGATAACTTATCCAAAGTAGCAAGAAGCGCAGCAGATAAATTAAACCTTCCTACATCTTCAATTAGTATCAATGAACCTACAGTTGAGATGGGAAATGAAAATAAGCACGAAAAAGGAAAACAAATAATAGGTGGTGGTGCTATGTTCAGAGGAAGAGCTGTTGAAACTTTGACTGAAAGTTTACCTCAAAAATCGTGGAATGAAATGGTCGAATGCCCTTATGAAGATTTAGAGGGTCTTGGAAGAATACATGTTGATCCATTTGGTAACGCCCAAATTTGTCAAGGTTTAAGTATAGGTAATTTTTGGGAAAACCCTCTTTCAGAATTGGTAAAAAATTATTGTGCAGAATCTCATCCTATATGTGGTCCCCTAATTCGAGGAGGTCCTGCTCAATTAGTAAAAAAATATGAAGTTAAGCATGATGATACATATGTAGATGAATGTCATTTATGTTATCTCACACGCTTAGCTTTAATAGAAAAATTTCCGGAGTATCTTACTCCAAAGCAAGTATATGGCTTGGAAGAAAAATAAATTAATAACACAATATTAAATTTCTACATAAATTGCTGGCCTATATGGAACAGCTTTTATTAAGCGGTTTTTCGGATCGTACTCTGAATTAATGATTATTGCGTTGTTTATCCTTTTTTCAATGTAGCCTTTGTATTCTTTTAATAACTCCTTCTCATCTAATCTAATTAATTCTCTTTCCCAGATTCTATCTTTTATTTGGTTTTTAACAAATGAAATCAAATTTTTGTTTTTCATTAAGCCATTATCGAGCTTACACTCATCTATAATTTCTTTGAAATTTCCCTTCTTTAAAATAATTACATCATAAACCTCGTATTTCCATTTAGGAGCCGTGTATAAATAAATATTACTTGAATCGCCAGATTTCACAATTTTTTTTACGTTTAAAATATCGTCAACAATACTAGAAATATATTCAAACTCTCTTTCGAGCTCGTTATTTATGTGCTTTCTGCTAAAATCACCCCAAATAGTCTCTGATAAAAACTCTGTATTTCCCATCAATTCCCATAGTTCTTCACATAAGTGAGGCATGGCTAAAGAAAGAATTTGGATCCACTCAGGAAATACAATCTTATATACTTCTATTAGATCGTTTTCATCTTTAGAGTACTTATTAAATTCTTGTAATAAGTTAAAAACCTCGTAAAATGATAATTGAAGGTATTTTCTTAAATTGAGTTCCTTCAATCCACTTTCTGCTTCAACAAATTTTCTTATACATTTTGATAAGATAATCTTAGAATATTTCGCGTTTAAATTTTCAATTTTTCCGTCATAATCATTTATCTTGTTGATATTTTTTGTGATAAAGGAGTAAAATCGATTTATATGATTTTTTACGGTATGTATTTGTTTTTCCCTCCAATCTACACTTATTCCAAAATCTGCGCTGTGAGATATATAAAACCTAAATAAATCAGCGGAATAATTCGTTTGAATGTTTGCTAGTGAAATAACGTTCCCTTTTGACTTTCCCATTTTCTGACCTTCTATAATTACGGGTTCGATAAGGGAAATAATTCTTGGCCACAGTTTTTCCGGAAATATAGCCACATGATGGAAAATATAGAAACTCAAATGATTAGAAATGTGCATTATAGCTGTGTGTCGATGATCAACGGGATACCAATAGGAAAATTCGTCTTGCATTTGCTTCAATACTTTCGAATCAACGCTAGTCTTTTTTGACAAGTCTACGATATCACCTTTATCTAAATAAACATAGTCAAAAAATTCTGGTGTAAGCTGTTCTGGTTTGATATTATTCTTTTTTATTAAATGTAATATAGTATAGAAGCTCATGTATATTGTAGAGTCGCTTAATGATTCAATAATCCAATCTTTATCAAATGGAAGTTTCGTACCTAAACCTCTTTTTCTAGCACAAGGTCTCTTTTCTAACCAATTAAATATATGTTCAAAATTCATTCTATATTTTTTAGGGACAATTTCCATTTTATTTAGGCACTCAAATGCTTTCTGCTTCCAATTTCCCGCATTGAAATTTAGAAACCATTGATCTTTCAAAATTGAGACGATCACCTGCTCTCCACACTTGCATTTAAGATTTTTAGTAATTGGGAGGTACAATTTGTCTGCCTTATTTCTCTCAATTAATTCCGCAATAACATTCTCTACTACCTCTTTTACCTGCTTTCCTTCGTATTTTCCACATTTTTCATTTAAAGTGCCGTTATAATATTCAATTTTATAATTTTCAGAAGTTGCGTTATCTAATTTCTCTATATCTTCTTGAGATTGAACTCCAAATTTTTCACAATAAATTTTTGCTGGAATCTCATCGAAACTTTCTAAATCTATAATTTGAATTGGCTTAATTTGACTAATTTCTTCTTTGTTTAATTTAAATTTTTTAATTATTTCATGATTTTTCTGTAAATCAATTAAAGCGGTGTAGTCATAAGGAGCATGAGCAGGCACAGAGTAGACCACGCCCGTAGCTACTGAAGTATCTACGAAATATCCTGGTAATATTAAAAGCTCTCTGATTCCATCTATGGCCTTAACCTTTTTACCAATAAGTTCCATTCCCTTAATTTTTTTAAGTATAGTAATGTTTTTATTTTGATTTTTTAAAAGATTAGTTGCATCTTCAGAAATAATCCACTTCTCTCCGTTGATTTTAGCGTAAACATACATTCCATTTGGGTTTATCCATAGATTAGTCGCACCATATATAGTTTCTGGTCTTAAGGTAGAAGGTACTAAATAAGCGTCTTCAAACGGAAATTTTATGCAAATATATTCGTTTATGTTCAAATCAAGTTCGTCTCCTCTTGTTATATCGTCCTCTCCTACAGCATTTTCGCATCGCGTACAATAAAGAATGGGATATTCGCCTTTTTCCAAGTACCCTAACTTAGATAATTTGTAATATTGCCACTCAATCAGCTTGTTATATAACTTGTCACCCGTAGTAAATTCCCTTCTCCAATCTAAACTCATTCCTATCGATTTGAAATCAGTTTTTATTGTTTTAGAAAAATAGTTGACAATATTCCAAGGATCTACAAAACTTTCTACAATCTTCCCTACCTTTTCTCGACTTTTAGTGTGTAAAGATACATAATCCTTCATCCTTTCTATAGTCTCTTTATCCTTTCTTTCAATAGAAGAAGAGATTGCTAAAACAGGAGTACCTGTGATGTGAAAAGCCATAGGATATAGTACGTTATACCCTTTAGCTCGATAATACCTAGCAAATATATCTCCATTTACAAAACTCCTTCCATGGCCTATATGTGAAGGTCCAGAAGCGTATGGGTAAGGAGATGTTATAAAAATCTTCTTTTTCTCCGGATTTGGATTTGCTTCGAAAATTTTGGCTTGTTCCCATTTTTCCTGCCATTTCTTTTCGATTTCTTGGGGTCTATACATAAATTTTACCACTATTTTTATTTATTTTCAAGTTAACTTTTTATCTCCATAGAGCAAGCAACCCACCTATGACCTCTTTCAATTAAATTTTATACCCAGAGAGAACAAATCCGTAGAAAATTTAATAGAAAAAGATCGAGTGGATTTGTTTCACTCACAATAATAATAATGCTAAAAGCAAATCTCCTAGAAGTATAAAAGCTCTTATTGAATTTCTTGAAGCAGTATTATTAGAGATCATTATTATAGAAAATATATTAATTGTATTTTATAAATTTTCTCATATTTAATCTTAAATTGAAAAAAATATAATTTAATATAACGAAATAATCATAAATGACCTAACTACAAAATGGCTAGCCGTATGGCGTACAACTCTTCCAATAACCTCTAAAAAATAATTAATGATAAACTTCGTTCTATACATTTAAATAAAAATAAATCAAAAATAAATTATGAAATTCGAAAATTTAATTTATAAAGAGACGGACCAAGTGGCTTGGATAACGCTCAATCGACCTGATGTCATGAACGCGTTAAGCATGAAACTTTCTGAAGAGATAGTTGCTGCTATAGAAATCGTAAGACAGTCTACAAAACTCAAATTCTTAGTTATCAAGGGCGCGGGTGATAATTTCTGCGTGGGCGATGATATTAAAGAAATGATTAAGTGGGGAAATGCAAATGATATAACAAGACGGGTAAGATACTATCAAAATATGGCTAATCAGCTCGAAGAGTTAGATAAAATCACAATTGCAGCAGTAGACGGTTATGCGGTAGGTGGGGGTTTGGAAGTTACTATGGTGTGTGATTTTGTAATTGCCACCGAGCGCTCGAAATGGGGCATGCCCGAAGTAGATGTCGGAATAACTCCCGGTTGGGGTGGTACTACGCGATTATCTCGACTTATAGGCCGAAGGAGAGCTAAGGAAATTAATCTTATCGGTGCGCTCCACTCTGGAGAAAAGGCAGTAGAATTGAATCTATGGAACCGCGTTGTGCCCAACGATCAACTTGATACCGAAGTAGAACTGTTATTGGATGTGCTTAAATCCAAAAACCAGCAAGGTATGCGTCAATTAAAATTTATAATTAACCGTGGAGTAGAGTGTGACTTATATACTGCTCAAGGTTTTGAAGTTTTATCTGGTGCTTTAACTGGGGCTGTTAGCGGGATGTGGAAAATAAAAGACGCTGATCAAGGTAAAGGTGTAATTGGTTTCACTGAAAAGGGTGGTCTGTGGCAAACTAGAAGACGGTTAGCAAAAGATTTTTGGGTTGATTAATGCTTATGAAGATACAAATTAATAAAACAACCACTCCTATCGTATCTCCCGCCGTTGTTGTTTCGGTAGGTGAATGGGACAAAGCAAATCTCATAACACTTGCGTGGGTTGCTCGAGTAGTGTCTGAACCGCCGGTAATCTCCGTTTCGATTCGACCATCAAGGCACTCATATTCCCTAATTGAAAAATTGGAGGAATTCGTGGTTAACATTCCGAACGCAGACCAAATTCGAGAGATGGATTTCTGTGGAACGAGAACGGGGAAAAAAGTAGATAAATGGAAAGAACTTAACTTAACGAAGCAAAAAGGTTCTGAAGTAAAAGTACCACTCATTAAAGAATTCCCGATTAATATCGAATGTAAAGTCATAAAAAAAATAAAGCATGGCAGCCACGTAATTTACTTAGGTGAAGTTTTGGCAGTTCATGTCGATGAGGAAAAATTAACCGGTAAAAAACTAGATCCCTTAAAGCAAGACCAAATTGTATACATCGCGGGTAATTATTATGGCTTAGTTAAAGAACCGCTTGAAAAACAAGCATTTTCTGTGAGATCCTAATTAGTATCACAATAGGAAACTGAAAAATCAAACGAATAAGAAATGAGAAAAACACAAAAATTAATTAGACATGGATCGTAATAAGATTGGTTTGGATCGAATTAGAAAAAAATGGTATCAGGTGAAAAAAGAGAAGGTTCGATGGGTGCGTGTTTGACTCGCAAAATTCTAAAAATCGAATATAACTTTTTATTGGATGCTTATGCGCTAGCTCTTGTTCCCATTGGCTAAGGATTAATAAAAAAAATAGAAAAAAAAATAAAAGAATATATTTAGAATTTAGCGTTTTATAACTTGTTACTCGTTAATCATGGCGAGGAACTCGTCTTCGGTAACGATTTTCGTTCCCTGCCCTTGAGCTTTTACGTATTTGCTCGTTTGCTCGGTGCTGTTGGCGACCAGATACGATAGGTCTTTTACTACTCCGTTCTTTGGAGTACCGCCGTTTTCAGTCACTAACTGATTCGCTTCGTTTCGAGTCATGGTTTCAAGCTTTCCCGTAAAGCAGAAGGTAAGCCCCTCCAATTTATTGCTTCCCATTATTATGCTCCTTATTTTAATTTTGTTGGTTTTTAAAACTTTAAGCATGTCAAAATATAAAGCGTGAAACTCCTTGCGAAACTGGTTGGCGGTAATGTTTCCGAATAGCTCTACTCTTGCCAAATCGTGCGACGTTGCGTTGCGAATTTTCTCTAAAGTGTCGTATCCCGCTTTTACAACCTTTTCCACTAGCGATTCTCCTATGTTTTCGAGGTCAAAGCCTCCGATAAACTTTGACAAAGACGCTTCTTTTACCGCAAATATGTTGTCTAGAGCTTTTTGAGCCGATTTCTCGCCCACTCGATCTAGTTTCGTAAGGTCAGAAACCTTCAACTCGTACAAATCTGAGATTCTTCGAACCTTTCCCGAATCGAACAATTGTTTTAAGATCAGCTCTCCGAAGTTTTTGACTCCGAGCTTTTTGATCCATTTCGTTAGCCTGTGATAAGCTCGTTTGGAACAATCCTTATTGGGACAATACAATCGAGTGCCCTCGTCGATCAAGGGAGTCTTACAATCGTTGCACACGGTAGGGAATTCGATATTTTTAGCGTTGGAAGGATTTTGGATAACTCTCTCGATCTTAGGTATGATGTCGCCTCGTTTAGAGACTACGACCTTCGAGCCGATTTTTAAGCCCAGTTCTTTTATTAAATTAGGGTTGGCAAGGCTCGCTCTTTGAACGGTTGTACCGGCAATTGACACGGGCTCGATAACAGCTATCGGCGTGTAATTAGCCCCGCTCTCGCTCCACTCCACATCTATTACCGTTGATTCCACTTCTTCCGGATCGAACTTGAAAGCGATTTGCTTGGTTGGCCTCGCCCGTTTCATGTCTTCCAAGTCGATTTCTTTCCCCTTGATTACCAAACCGTCAATGTCGAAATTTAGTTGGGTTCGAATTGAGGCCATTACATCCTCCCGATAGTTGACGACTTCTTTAGTGGTTTTAAATGTGTGAGAGTCAATAACCTCGAATTGATAGTTCCTCAACCATTTTAGCTTCTCTAACTCGTTTTTGAACTTGTGGTTATGGTTCTTGCTAATCGCATCGTAAACAATAATAGTTAGGTCTTCGCTACCTTTACCATCTTTTCTTGTAGTTATACCGCTCGCCATATTTCTACTGTTTTTCGCGTCGGGATATTTTTTCAAGAATACATCCTTTTTTAAAATTATCTCCCCTCTGACCGCTCCCGTGAACTCTGGATTAACTTCTGGAACGAAAGCAACCATCTTTCTTACATTGTTGGAAATATCGTCTCCTATTAGACCGTCTCCACGAGTCACTCCGTATTGGAACTTCCCTTTTAGGTACTGAAGCTCTACGCTTATACCATCGAGCTTGAATTGAGTGATAAATTGAGAATAACCCGTCTTTCTCGCCCATTTTGAAAACTCTGCGGGAGAGGTTACTTTTGCTTGGGAGTTCATAGAAATTAAGTGGCGAACTTTATCTAAACTGGTATCAAAATCGGCACCAACTATAGAAAAGACTTCGTTTTTAGGATCGAGGTTTTTTAACTCGTCCCAGAGCTTATCGAACTCCTCGTCGCTAATTTCTGGCTGCGAGTTGTAATAGAGGTGCTGGTGATATTCTACTTGTGCTTGAAGTTCTTTTACTCGATCAGACTTAGGCTTTCTGGGTTTATCGGGTGTTGAAGTGGACTTAGATTTAGAGTTTTTACCTGCCGAAGAGACGGACTCGAACAATTTTAACTGCTTAGCCAATTGATTTTCACCTCTTATATTTTGAAATTGGTTTTTCTTTTGAATTTTGGTTGATGTATAATTCGCTCGTTTCGATAATAAAACTTACTACTTCTATAATTTAATGATTTTTTGCTTTTTTTTTTTTTTTTTTTTTTCCCTTAAAACCAGAGCGCAACTCATTTCATAAAAAAATTAATTCAGAAGACTATCCTAAAAAGATCGTTGTTAATCAATTAAGTCAATTGCCAACCCTTTTAGGAGTACAAGAACTATTACTTAAAGAACGTGCTATAATTAGAAAAACAAAAATTAAAAAAATTCAAGAAATACAAGAAAAATTTATTGTTGCAAAAGATGCTTTAGAAGATTTATTTGAAAATATAGCTGCTATTTATAAGGGCATAATAGATTTGAGCAGAGACATAGATGACCTTAGAAAAGAAGATATTGAGCAACACGAAAAGACAAGAGAGCTATTTGAACAAAAACTTGAGGAAATTGTTGAAAATCAAAATGTTAGCGATTTAATAAATTATTTAATACACGAAAAAGAAGATGTAAAAAACATTATGAAACGAGTTACCAAACATTTCGAGAAATTTACAATAAAACAAATTCAAGAGTATTTTAAACCATTAGATAAAGCTCTTGATAAATACGCGAATATGTCGATAATGTTTGATAGAACAAGAGGTCAAAAAATTATGAGGGGACTCTCAAAAGTAGCAGGATTACTTGGTGGAAATATCGCTGAGTGGGGAGTTAAAGAGTTGTTAGATAAGATTGGTAAATGTTTCTAGAACTGATTAATCAGTACTTGACTAAATAAATATAAAATTACTTTTATTCCTTAATTCCTATATTTTCTTTTAGCATATCTAAAGTACTTTTCTTTTATTCAATAACTAATAAGTTCGATTTACCAAACTTTTCTAAATCGGCTTTAATAAATTAATAAATTTAAAATTAGATTCAGCACGTTCGAAAGCGTCGCTAAAATTTTCTTTCCATTATATCGGGGGCAACGGATATCTGTCATTTTTCAATTACCGATCACATTCTTTATATAGAATAGTATATTAATATTAAAACTATATCTCTAAGAAAATTAAAGATAGTGGTGTAAATCAATGCAAAAATCAAAAAAAACAAAAATTTTGCTGATTATTCTACTTATTTCAATGTTTGTCGTAATTCCAAATTTGTTTTTTAATAGACGCCCGCCCCAAGAATCTTCTGTTTACTACGAATACACGACTGGATATGCAGTTGGCGTTTACATGAGCGGAGATTACGCTTACATGACGGCTGATATCAACGGTTTGGCGATCCTCGATATTTCCGACCCGACAAACCCAGGAGCGCCCGTCTACGAAGACACGACTGGACAAGCATGGGGCGTTTACGCGAGTGGAGATTATGCTTATGTTGCGGATGGTGATTCAGGCTTGGCGGTCATCGATGTTTCCGACCCGACAAACCCGGGAACGCCCGTCTACGAAGACACGACCAGATTTGCATATGGCGTTTATGTGAGCGGAAATTACGCCTACGTGGCGGATAGTGCTTCTGGCTTGGCGGTCATCGATGTTTCCGACCCGACAAACCCGGGAACGCCCATCTACGAAGACACGACTGGATATGCAGTTGGCGTTTACGTGAGCGGAGATTACGCTTATATAGCGGATGGTAATCAAGGATTAGCGGTCATCGACATTTCCGACCCAGCAAACCCAGGAGCGCCCGTCTATGAAGACACGACCGGAGATGCACGTGGCGTTTACGTGAGCGGAGATTACGCCTATGTGGCGGATTGGACTTCTGGCTTGGCGGTCATCGACGTTTCCGACCCGACAAACCCGGGAACGCCCGTCTATGAAGACACGACTGGATATGCAGTTGGCGTTTACGTGAGCGGAGATTACGCTTATATAGCGGATGATACTCAAGGATTAGCGGTCATCGATGTTTCCGACCTGATCAACCCGAGAACACCTGGAGGAGCCATTCCTTTCGAATTAATTATTTTAGCTTCGGTTATTTATGGAGGAGCAGTAATAGGCGTTGTAGTCGTAGTATTAATAAGAAGAAAGAGGAAATAATAAACAAAACTTAAATCCTATAATTTTTTCTAACATTTTTTTTTACAGTATTTAATTATTTTATTTTTTTTTAATCGTTTTCAATGGTCGGCAAGCCGACATTATTTGAGATTTACCCGATCACCCCTGATGATTTTTTCTCTTTTGAAAGAAATGCTTGCATCAAGAAATCTTGATTTTGAATAAGCGTCCAACTTGCTCTCTTACCGTGGTTTCCACTCGAAATTTGAATTAGCTTTTTATTCATCTTCCATGAATTATAAAGAAGCATCCTTGCCAGCATGTCCTTTGACACTTTTTTTAATTATTTTGTAAAAACTTAGATTGATCTCATTTAAATTAATAGGAAGAAGGTGTATTATTATTTAGTCAAGTACTGATTAATGCAATAAAAAAGAAAGGTTAGAATTAAAAACCCTAACCAATCTAAAAAAAAATTAAAGGAGTTTCAAGATTTAAGAGGAACATCGTTCCATTTAAAAGAAACGTCTTTCCTTAATTTCTGATTTTTTGTCGGAAAGCCTTTTTTTCTTTAAATAGCCCAAGCTATTTTTCCCTTTAAAATTAAATTAAAGGAGTTTTTCAGTTGAAAAAACTAGATGAAATAGGCGCTTGCCCTAGTTGCGAGTGCTCTCTAATCGTTTTTAAGACGAACAATTACAAACGGTTCGTTAAGTGCGAGGTGTGTGGACTCTCGTACGCGCTACCTAAAAGGGGTAAAATTAGCAATTCTGCCTTGGAATGTCCAAAAAGCAAGTTCCCGCTACTTATAGTCGAAAAACCGGACCAAAAAGCGTATTTCTGGTCGGACCAACCGTGTTTTACCTGCATCGATTACGACAAATGTCCGATCGTTAAGGAATTAATCTCGGAGTTCAAGGATCTGGAGGTGTACGGCTATTAAATCGCGCAAGAAAGCGATAATCGTTGCTATAGCGTTAATTTTGGGGTTAATTATTGGAGTATTGACTATTAATTCTCGAATAAACGGTAATATAAACTTAATAGATGAAACCATTTTAAATTCGGGGGACCAACCGAAAGCGAGCTCCGAAGAGCTACTCGTGGACAAGGTGTTCACCTTTCTAGCTCCGGACGATTCGAAGCAGTTCGATGATTTGTACTTGTACAAGGGAATAAACTACTACGTGTTAGTAGAAATCGTAACGCCCCATAATTGCGAGATTAACGTAACTGTTATTGACCCCGACTTAGACGTTTATCAAATATTCAAAACCGAAGTCAATATATCTCAAGGCGACCAATGGTTCGAAATACCTTTTGGAACGGCACTTTCGGGAAATTATACTTTTATATTCTCGGTTATTGCCGAATTGAATTTGAACTTATACGTGAAGATATCTTTCGATATGGAAGACAAGTGCTTGTACAACGTTATGTCGCCTGAATTCATCGCCAATCTGGAGTTATACCAAGTCAACAAGTTTTACGATGGGACGGAAGTAGAGCACAATGTTATGCTTAAAACCGATGTGTCTTACAAGTTCTTCATAGGAAGAGTATCGGCTATAGGAGGCGAGCCTATTAGTCGAGAAGTCGGAGCGTATTACGATCTTACCGACCCTGACGGCGTTGAATTTACGATATACGCTAACGAGACCATGAAAAGCGTTGGAGAGGTTTTACACTTTAATTTCGGGACTGCGGTTGGCGGGGTTTACACGATTAAGATTAAAATTATCAGCAAGGTCGATGTAGTAAACGTAGCTTACGCGATAGCAGAAGATTACCCCATAAGCAGCGTTATAAACGGAACCGAGCCAGACCCAGAACCAACCAACGGAACCGTTCAAAGCTACTTTTATGTACCGATAGAATGGACTCTCGGGTTTGTCGTTAGCACAGGACTCGTAGTTGGAGCCTTAATCGTTATAGGAAGCGTTCGTAAGAAAAAGAGCTCTGTGTCGTTAAGAGATTAAAAGTATCTTTTTTTTTCCTTTTTTATTTCGACCAAAATCCGACTTAATTCTAATTTTCGCAGCATTAATAATATTTAAAAATTCTCAAATCTAAAACGGTCTGCCAATTTATTAAGTCGACTTTCGCTTTTTCTACCATGGAAAAACCTTGTTCTTATTACGACTGGGAAAAAAACTTCGAAAAATCTCCAAAAAAAATATGAGGTCGCAAATTAATCTCACCTCCGACTAAATTGCCGCCTCTTTTTTTCTCTTATTTTGTCGATAGTAGTGAATTACATCTACATCAAATCGTTCATAACGCTTGCTTCTCGCACGACCCATGGCAGATATTTCCTTGATGCTAGAGCTTAATTCTGCTCGTAATTGCTTCACCACTTCTTCAGAATATTATAAGACGATGTCAGATGCCAGTTCGTCCAATTCACAATGTTTTATCCGCAAGTAATCTTCTCCTCGAGTGGCAACCATGCGCCAGACATTTGCTTTCGCTACTCGGTTAAAAATTGCTTGTTTCTGCACGCTAAATCCTTTCTCCAAGTCCATGTTCGTTTTAATGGCTCTTGGAAAGTTGTAATACTGAAAGAGACCTGGGAGATACGACCTCCACAGACGACACCATTCGCCCATGATCTCCATGGCTGATTTTTTCTTGCTGGGCAAGAACGATCTACTTTCTTCCCAATTTGTTGTGGGGTCCCTCTCTTTAGCGGTTGCAAGAATTTTCTCGTAAGCGCGGTCAAGCTTCTTAACTTTAGCGTTTCGAGACAATGATTCGTCTCCAAATATCGCTCGAATCTCTTGGAAACGCACGAATAATGATTTCACATCCTCGTAAAGTTGCTTAACTTCATCAAGGGGCTCTTTCAACGATGTTATTGTCTTGCTCATGATCTTAGTGAAGCGATAGGTCGGATCAAGAGTTATCCTTGCCGAATCCATGTCATTCGCGTATTTTTCAACCGTTTCATACAGCCATGTGCCCCGTAACTCTTTTAGCGTTTTATTCTTGACCTTGAGCATCGTCTGGAGATCCTTATCCGTATTTTTAAAAGCTTCACGGACAGAAACTTTTCCTATGTTTTCAAAATGCACCTTGGAATTTGGCGAAGCATTGTGAATATAAAGATCGTTAATTGCTTTTTTTAGTGGTAGGTACACTCTGCTATCTAAAGCCGACAAGTGCCGCCATGTGTTTCTGAGAAAATGGAATTGACAGTATTGGTGAGGTACATCGGAGTAATATTCGTCGTGGCATTTAGTGATCACGCTCTGCTTGTCGCTAACCCAACCGATAATCTTAACATCGTAGAGTTTTTCGATTTCTTCGATGGTTTTTCGCAATGTTTTATAATCCAGCGAGTCAAACTTGCGAGTTGCGAGGATTCGATTGCTTACCAAGTCCATGAAGCACCAAATGGACGGAGCATCGCCTCCAGGGTCTTGACCATCTAACCCAAGCAAGATGAATCCTTGTTCTTGGATGATCTCCTTTGTTTTTTCGTCGATTTTTAAGGATTTTAATTTCAACACATCTTCATAAATACGTCGTACTGTATCACTGGAAATATCCAAATGATGTTCATATTTTAAACGTTTGAGAATCTGACTTGGTTTTGAGTCGAAAAGTAAAAATTCTCTTGAGAAAAATCTAAAAACATCAGCTCCAAAATGACGACCGCTATAATCAAAGCGTGGGCTTGGATTGAACACGATCTTGCCCATCTCGCAGTCTCTATTAGCACAAGAATAATAATTGACAACTTGATAAATATCCCCCTCTAAGGTATGGACGAGCTTGCCATTGTCTGAATAGCAATAAGAAACATCATTTCCGCATGTTATACACTTGTTATTAAGGTCTGGTGGATAAGAAATCCTTATCGTATCGTAATCTTCCGAATAAGTTTTTCGATTCATTAATATATAATTGATCATCGTCATATTTCAACTTTTCGTTAATTTTGTCGCCTATCTTGATGTTGCAGAACGAAGACTAAGATTAATTTGCGACCTCATAAAAAAAAAGAAAAAGGAACCAAAAGAAATTAGGATTATTAACTCGATCGGACTTCCGCACGATTTTTTCAAAAGCTACTTAAAGCTCTGGAAATCGCACAACATGGCAAAAGATAAATTAGGGTAGACCGAATTCTAAAGCTCTTTTTTTGAACCACGCAATAAAATCCATGTAAGTTGATTTGTTTATTATGTCTTCCACCTTGTAGGTGTGAAGGTACCCGTGTCGAGAAAAATAAAATCCTAACTTGGTAATTTGATTGTTAGAAGGCATCCCTTGAATCCCGCCAATTCTGTACAATGTGTAATAGCCTAATAATTGGTTAAAAATGTCTCTGTCTACTTTTAAATCTTTATAAGTTTTAATATCAATTAAAATGTCGTCTATTACTATGTCACCGGCCGCGCTCATTAATTTCGCCGCTTCTGGACCGAAGCTTGGATTTAGCACGCAAGTGTGGTCTGCTTTAATTGTTTCTGGATTTATAATTGATATAAGTTGTCGTAAGTCTTCCAAATCATTTTTATCAGGTTTCGTCTGTTTTAGAGGCGGCACATAACCTGCTGTATCTAATTCGTCTAACGTAGCAAGATCTAAAGCAGAAGCAATCAACTTATCGCCCATTTTCCCGGTCTTTAGGTAAGACCTAAGGTTTTTTTTCGCTGTCTTTATTGTAATTTTAGCCTGAGAATAATATTTGTATTTTACCTTCTTCCAACCTTCAATAAAACCTTCAGGTGATTCATCTATGTTACTAACCTTTCTTAGTCTGAAATTGGGAGTTGTTATTACCGAATTATTATCTTTAATTACATTTAAGATTTCTAAAGACTTTTCTGCAACCCATTTGCTAGACACTGCGTTTGAATTTAAGTAATTTGCGTAAAATCTCATCAAGTAATCGAACGCAGTTCCAATCTTTTGAGGATTCGAAGTTATTGAAGGGGCTAACAGTGGTTTATCTTCGCTAAATCGAGGTTTTTCAAACTCTTGCCTAAATTTATCCTTAACATCTGGTAACTTAATAAATTTTGATAGACTCAAATTGTTCACTTCATCTGGGATTAATATTTTTTAGTATTATGTTAATAATTGAAATCGTCTATATAAACTTTTTGGGTTATTTATCAAACACACCAAATCAAAACATCACTAAAACAAAACAAAACATAAAATTTGGCTTCAGATTTTGACGAAATCAAAACAAGACCAAAACAAAATCAAAACAAAATTTTATTTGCATTAAAATTATAGGTCAACTGCAATTCAAATAAAGAATAAGAAAAAAAAAATAAAAATTTAGGCGCTCAAAAGAGCTTTCGCGTTTTTTTGCATTTCAACTATCATTCTATAAGATATACCGCTAATTTTGGAGGCAACTTGCTCAGGGTCGGAACTTACCAACTCTTCTACAGAGCCTACTCCGGCCTTTATTAAGCTCTTTGCGGTACCGGCTCCAATTCCTTTCACGTCGATGAGCGAATGTTTACCGTTGCTATTATCGGAAGTTTTGGTCTCTTCGGTGGGAACTTCTTCTTCGTACAATGTTTCGACTTCGAAATCTAAACCTTTAGCTTCCGGTACTTCTCCTTTCTCGGTATCGGCAATTCCTACGTTCGTTATGAAGAACTCTGCCTCTTCAGGTGGCAAGTCTGGCGCGTCCACTATTATTGCTCTGCGTTTCAGCGAACTGTTCGAAGAGAATCCCTTTGTTTTAAACATAACTCGGAAGTGACAGCCATGGGCTACTATTTAGAAGCGATAGATTAAATATCTTATCGCTATTTCCGCCTATAGCGTCGTTTCCCGAGAACATGCCCATCATCTTGGTTGAAACTTGATTGGTTAAAAGAACGGCGCAATTGTAAGTCTCCGAGATTCGAGAAAGTGCGTGTATCATGTTGTTTAAAAAGGCTTGTCGGCGAGCTAACATGCCAATACCTACGTATTCCGATCTTAAAAGCGCCATCAAACTATCTACTACGATTAGACGCACGTTTCGAGTTTTGCATAAAGTTTCGGCTTTTTGAATCATCTGCGATTGGTGGTCCGAAGAATAAATCCTGGCGTGATAAATCTGCGATAGAACTTTTTTCGGATCGAGGTCAAATCTCTTAGCGATACGCTTGATTTTTTCCTTAGAAAATGTGTTCTCGGTGTCGATGTAGGCTACGGTCGAACCTAAACCTCCCTTACTCTTAGGAAGCTGGATAGTCACAGCTATCGTGTGAGCTAAATTGGTTTTACCGGACTTAAAAGGTCCGTACACTTCGGTAAGCTTGCCGGTCTGGAATCCGCCGCCTAAAATTCGGTTCAGTTCGGAAGAGCCAGTGGTAATATACTCGGTGTTCTCGTCGATTTCATCGGCAGATATGAACTCAGTCATACCCAAAGCGCTTCGCGCATTCCAAATCAATTTTTTGGCGGTTTTATCTCCTAGACCATCGATCTCCGATATGATGTTGTGTGGGGACATTGCTAAAGCTTCCGCCGTGCTAATACCGCTCTCTTGCAAGAGTTTAATTTGTCTCGCATTGATCCCTTTTACCTGGTCTAAATCTGAAATTTTTCGATATCAACTCCATGTTGTAATTTGAATTAATTCAGATTAGAAACGGTTATTAATAAAGAAAAAAACAAGGGAATTTTTTAATTAAATTTTTTTTTATCTTTAAACTATCTTAAAATTGCATCATATTTGTTCGACATACACAGATAGCTCCTCTAAAAACTCTTGTGGGGTAATACCGTGAATTAAGACCTTGTGCCACATTTTAACGTTGGCAGAGTGAAGATTTATCTCTTTGTTTTCTAACTGTTCGGCAAACTCTACTATAATGTCGTCGATGGAGAACTCAGACTTGTCGAATTTACCGAAATAACCTCCAAAAGCGAAAAATATGTTCACGATCATTTCAATATCTTCGTCTGAAAAGCGATTTCGACACGACCTACAGATCACTCCGAGCTTCAAGCTCGTTTGGTACATCTTATGACGCTCTTTTATGTCGGCTCGGCAGATCGAGCATTTTATCCCGTTCGAGATCGTGAAGTCTGGTGCGTTGATCATGAATAATCTTCTTCACCAATGTATTTAAAGGAAAAGGAAAATGGGCACACGAAAATTCTGCCTTTATATAATCGGAAACATTAACCCTTATTACAAATTTACGATTCCTGAATCTCTAATTCTGTAGGCAAACTTCGTAGAGGTACCTTTCGAACTAATTTCCATCTGTTTTAAACCCGAACCCATGGTTTTCGATAGGTTGACGTTTATCGAATCAATTCTATCGTATAACTTGCTAAAAAAAGGTTTAGTCTTGCCTGAGGTTGGATCGAAAGACACTTCGTGGATCAAGATTAGAATTATTTTCTCTCTTAGGCAACGCATTATCAAGGGAAACAACTGAACGCTGAAAAACTCGTCCAAGATCGCTCCTCTTTCTTTAAAACCCGAATGGGACGACGCAGCAAAGCGCAAATGGTGGGAGATGTTGTCAACAACGATAAATCTAGCGTTATTCGGAAAAATTATCGCCTTTAATTTTCTAAAGTAAACAGATTGCTCTTGGTAGCTATAAAAAGGTTTTATTCCAGGGGCAACAAAAATGTTTTTCAGAACGTAATTGACTTTGTCAGGATAAGTTTCAAAAAGCGATCTTAACCTTTTTTTAGGAAATTGTTCGGAAGCTTGTATCCAGACGCACTGGTTTCGGTAAGGTTTTTCGAGTGTCATAAGGGTGCTAACAAATTGTAGCGCTAAGGTGGTTTTACCCGTACCAGCTTTGCCGGAGAGCGATATAAGGCCGTTACTCTTAACTAAATCGAAAATTTGAGAAACACTCGCTAATTTTTCTAGTTTGATCAAAATTTAGGCACCATCTAAATTAATTTTCAATACCAATTATAATCACTATTTTTTTAACGATTTAATCGCTATCTAGTAAGCCCAAAACTTCTTTTTGAATTTTATCTATCTCTCCTCGACGCTTCTGGTTCTCCTCGGATATTTTACTCGAAGCGCTCGAGTTTTGAGGGTTGTTCGAGAGTAGTTGCTGGAGCATAATTAGTGCCATTAAATCGTCGAAGTTTCTATCTTGCGAAGTTTGTTTTCCGCTCATAAAAGCCCCTAATAGACCGTTTCCGCCCTTTCTCGCTTTGTAGAACAAATAGAAGAACAATCCTACACCGATAATAACTAAGGTGTATACGGGTTCTTTTTGGTAAAACATCAACATTGCGATTACGACCGCTACTAAACAAAACCCTTTCACTTATCCTTGCGCCTCATTTTTTTTAATTTTCTTAGATTGAACATTTAAAACCTCCTTTTTCGAGTTAATCCCTTTATGCTTGGAAATCTCGATTTTTTTAATGCTCTGAAGATACTGACGAATATCGAAACCATGATTTTCAGAAGGAAATAAAACAAAACAACGAAGAGGAAGTATTCGATGTAGTATAGAACTTCGAAAGGTAGGGAGATAAAATATAGATCAACGAAAAACCATACGATAGTGCCTGACGTGACGACTAAAGCTATTTGGTATAAAGAATATCTCGGGTCTCTCGTAAAAGTCTGGCCGATAACTCTTATGTCTTGCCCTGAAGGTTCGGAACCGATTAAAAGCGATACACAAAAAAAGATGGCAACTACATTTACCCACGCCTCAGTTTCTATGTTGAAAATAACGTCTAAGCAGAAGAGAAAAAGGAAGGTGGACACTAACAACGGAGCTAAGCTAATAGCAAAAGATTGTAGGAATGAATTTCTCTCGATCTCGGGTACGCCTACCGAACCGTGAGGAGCGACTCTTCTTTTGTCTTCGCTGCGATATTTAACTCTAAGGTTGCCGGTTTTGACGCTAAATAGAACGCAGAAGGAGTAATGAGCCACTTCGTGGACAAAAACTCCAACGAAGGCTAAAACGTGTAGAAAAGTTTTGAAACCTGGGGTGTGAGCGCGTCTGTACCAAGCTTGAACTCCGATGGAAAATATTAACATTAAGAACAACCACATGAATAGATCCAACATAAATCAAAATAAAACTCGTACTTATAAAGAAAAAATCAGGAATATTACAACATAGAATATTTTTTAAATTTCAGAATAAAATTTCTTAGTACTATAATAAATTTAAAAATAAAATAAATGTAAAAGTCCGTCTATTCGCTTCCCTTGAAGGCGCGTATAAACGCTAACTTTTCTTTGACCGTTAAAATGCTCGAGGGATCGTCGATAGTTAACAGGTCTTCCTCGTCAAATCGTTCTCTGCACTCCGTACATTCGAGTTCGGCTTCAGAATCCCACACAAACTTAATCATCTTCTTGGACTTACATTGCGGGCAAGCAAATTTTTCGAACCGAAAATCTTCGCGTTTCTCCAAATGCTCCAACTCTTTTTTACGAACTCACTTTACTTTATATTTTAGTTTTTTAGTTATTTATTCTTTTTGGCTTTAAAATTAAATATTTAACATAATATAAAGAAAAATAACGCAAAGAATAAGGCCTTGTATAAATTCTTCGATTTTTTAACCTGTAAAACTATTCAAAAAATTGGGGTTTAAATAGATCAATTTTCACATTAATTCAAATCGTAAAAAAAAAATAGGAAAAAGTTTCAAAAAGTCACCAAGACCTAACTTTGATCGAAAAATCTATCTTAGAAGTTTAGAACCAGTTTGGAAAAAGATCGTTTTTGTTTAGAGTTCCTCATTTGAACTTGCCTTTAAATCGGTGGGGAGAGGTAGCGCTCCTTTGTCCTGTAGAGTAAGTTTTGGGTAGTTTGTGGTAGAATTTTATTTTACAATTGTGTCCTTAAAATTGTTCATCTCAATATATTTCTAAAAGATTTTCATTTCTACTATATCATAAAAAAGGTTCATTTTTTAAGGCGAACAAATATATTTAAATAGCCCTCACCCCATTTTAATTTTCTTAGTTAAATTAGTAAAAGTTCTTCGAAAAAAACTAATTAAAAAGATAGTGATTTAAAAAAATGGCAACACACCAATTAGAAAAAATCGATTCGTTAAAAGTTGATTCAAATCAAAACCCTTTGGAGCGCTGCGATGTTTGCGGTTCTTGCGACATTGTCGGAACTCACGAGGGCTACACTTGCCGAGACTGTGGTATCGTTTTAGAAGTTCAGAAATTAGAGTATCACAGACCGTACGACGCCGACATCGTTCAGTATGCCATCTTGGGTAAAACTCAGATGGGATACAAAAGCGAAAGGCGCGCAACAAAAAATTCCGTTAGGCTCGAAGGTTTAAACAAGCTAGATTCTCACCGTACGAGCGGGGAAAACGTTGTAATTTCGGCAAAAATAGCGATAAAAAGCATTTTAACGAACCTTGACTTTCCTTTAAGCGACTCTGTTAGTATTTTAGAAACTTTCAAAAAGATTCGAGCTCAACTAGGAAAAGGCACGAAATACAGGAGCGCCGAAATTTTGGTCCCTTGCGTGATTTATTTTTATTACAAGCGCAATAATACGCCTATCAGCGAAAAAGAATTGTTAGAAGTCTCGAAAATATCTAAAAAAGATTTCAACGAGTTCAAAATTCCTATGGTGAAGTTATGGCCGCAATACAAAGATAGAGACCGCAAGGAATACGTAATCCAGAGGATTTTAGAGATTACAGAGCACTTCGATTTGGGGATGCCATTTTATTACCAGTCTTACAAGATTTTGTCTCGGTTTTACGAAAGCATTAAAAACACGAAGGACGACGTTATAGTAGGTTTAGTGACCTCCATCACTTTGCTCTGTTCTCAACCTGAGGGAGTGAGCGTTTCAGCTCTTTGCGAGAGGTTAGGGATCAAAATGTCGACGATCCACAGGCAAGTCGAGAGAAGAGTTATAGAACGCTTTAGAGTTCCAGGTTTTAGGAGCTTAGTAAAATCCGCCGGCTTGTTAAAGAAAGTAATGACTAAATTAGGCGTGCTCGGCCCTACTTTCGTCGATATAGATGGAGAATCAATCGATTACGAAGATTCGCTCGTTGATGGCGCTGACATCGTCCAAGTAGTCTTAGGAAACGCGACCCAGGTGTTTAACAATTTAAACGAGAGCAAAGATTTTTACCTATTCTTAAAAGACCTTAACGGGTATCTGGTTGCGTCTATTACTCAACAAATAGATAATAATAATAGTTATAGTAATAATAACGAGATAATTCGCGATAATATTAATATTAACGAAAGGAGCTTTTCCAAAAAAATAGGAAGAAAAGAAACCGTCAGGTTGGAACTGCGGAAGTACTACAATCCAAAAGGCCCTCCCTTGGCGTGTTAGCGTTGGATTAATTTTTTAAACCTACTTTTAATTCTCTTTTTTTCTTTTGTTTTTCTTTACTCTTTTTTTATGCTGCCTCTTGGAGCATGAGCTGAACTTTTTTAAAAAATATTCTCAGAAATTACTGGTCTTCTTAGGTTCGATCAATAGAAAATCACGCAATAATTCTTCAGCGTCGGTTATCGAAAGGTCGAGATGGTTACCTTCAACGCACTTCTTGCGTAAAGCCACCGCTGTAGACGCTTGTCCTTTATTTTCTTCCAAGTAATTGCATAATAATTTCTCCGCTCTTCTTAATATAGCGTCTTTTTTTTCTAATTTTTGTCTTTTCTTAATTCGAGAGCACTCGGCGAACGTTATTCCTCCACCGAATAACGATATAATATTTATTCCCCCCCAGAAACGCTTCAATAAGTATTACGCTGCCAGACGAGAGTTTATCCATTGAATACAGAATAATTTTTTATCTCTCTTCTTTTGTGTTTCCTTTTGGAAGAATAATCTAAGCTTTTTTAAAAATAAGATTTAAGGTTTCTTAAGTTTTTTAATCGTTAGAATTACAGCAACCGACAGAGCGCCAAGTAGAAAGAAAAGATTATATCCTGGAATTATTCCACAATCGTTATTTTCGAGAATATTACCTTCGCAGTCTTTTTCTACTATGCATCGATCGTTTCCTAAGAAAGTGTTTCCCGAGATGGTGTTATAACGGCTACCAAACAAAAATATCCCACACTTGTTGTCGTTTGCTGTGTTTCCCGAGATGGTGTTATAATCGCTATAAACCACATATATTCCATTCTCGTCGTTGTTGTTCGCGGTGTTTCCCGAGACACTAATGTCATGACTATAATATAGATGTATCCCTTCCATGTCGTTGTTGCTCGCGGTGTTTCCCGAGACACTAATGTCATAACTAAAATATAGATATATCCCACCCCTGTCGTTGTCATTTACGTTGTTTCCCGAGACACTAATGTTATTACATTTATTTAAAAGTATCCCATAACATGTCCCTTCCCTTTCGTTGTTGTTCGCGGTGTTTCCCGAGACATAAATGTCATTACATTCCATTAGATATATCCCATCATTTTTATTATTATTTACGGTGTTTCCCGAAATGGTAATGTTATTACATTCACTTAGATATATCCCATAATAATTCGACGAACAAGTATTCGTGATTATCAAAGAATTAATTACGCTTGATAATCGTATTGCTCCATGGGAATGTAAAAGGGAACAATTTTCAATCCTAAAGTACACGTTGGAATTTTCGATTACGATACAAGTTACCCCTGAGCCGGGATCTATTACCAAATCTTCTATGACAAATGGTTCAGAATATGTGCCATTCCCAGTACATATTCCCGCACTCTTGGCAGCAGTCCAATTGTTATCGATATGAATTTTTCCTGATATTGCTGAGATTTTCAAATATTTTTTATCGAAATTAATATTGTCGTGACAGTTCGAACTTTCGCTGTTATTGCCCACAATAAAACTAAGATTGACGGTATTTATTGGTGATAAACCGAGAAGGATTCCTAAAGCGATTAAAACCATTATTTTTGATTTTGCATTTGATTTCATATTATTTTCACCATAATAGAAAGTTATAATAAATAAGTATTTAGTAAGTAGGTTGTAATCCTTTATATAAGTTTCAGTCTATTAGGAAACAGATCAATTAACATTTTTGTCAATTAGGTTTAGTGGGATATAACAAAATAATAAGGATATCAATAAGCTGCGATGGAGATAACTTAAAATAGAATTTGTCCCCAACCTCTTTTTTTCTTTTATAAGCTTACGACTTATTTGGTCTTAAAGCTTTAATAAAAAAATATTCACGTGAAATTTTATGCAAAAAAAGAAAACTATAGTTATAATTGAAGTTATATCAATGGTATTTTTAGTCTGCTTTTTAAGCGCTGCAAACGAGCCCACTATCAATCCCATTACTAGAAATGACGTTAATTTCAAAAGCTTAAACGCTTCTGACGCGACCAATTTGGACTTTCTTAACGAGATATTCGACTCTAAAAGCGCTGATTTTAGCTCTAACGGCTATTACTCTCAGATTTATTCCGGTTCGCTTCAAGCAACTTACTACGCGCTCTTTATTTTGGATTCCATAGGAAAATTAGACGAGATCGACTGTACGGAGTGCAGAGAACGATTTGACGAGGAAGACCTGTTAACTATCGACGATCCCTCGAGCATTTTAACGGT
>JABUBN010000076.1_pt1 | contig 23774 bp, 23 predicted proteins | sample 7240341 | NCBI WGS metagenome assembly JABUBN01 (sample SAMN07256345, study PRJNA390944) | subsurface metagenome | isolation source: Methane hydrate marine sediment | place: Pacific Ocean: Eastern North Pacific, ODP site | reverse complement strand
CTGGCTGAAACTGGTAAATTTCTCGCGATTTTAGCAGCTTCTGCACCAGAAGGACAAATCTTAGAAATCGGAACCAGTGCTGGCTATTCCACACTATGGATAGCTTTAGCATGCATGAAAAGGAATATTAAAATTAAAACCTATGAAATTTTGGAGAAAAAAATACAAATTGCTAAAGAGACATTTCGAGAGAGTAAAATGGAGAAATATATTGAATTAATTGAGGGGGATGCTCTCAATTATTTGACAACTGAAAAAAATGTATCGTTTTGTTTTTTGGATGCTGAAAAAGAAATTTATGAAGAATGTTATGATTTAATAATACCAAAGTTGATACAAGGAGGATTGTTGGTAGCTGACAATGCAATAAATCACTATGAGACATTAAAGCCTATGATAAATAAAGCATTGTCTGACAAACGTGTAGACGCTATGATTGTACCAATTGGAAAAGGAGAATTATTATGTAGGAAAAATTAAATTAAACAAAAATTATTTTAGGAATTATTTACTAAATAAGTTGAGAAATTAAATTCAGGTTAGGACTAAACGAGGAAATGATTAGATTTAGTACCCCTACAACCCATTCAATATCTTTAATTAAGGATATAATCTTTTTTGACTTAATATTATAAAAAAAATCAAAGTTTAAGAAAAATACTTATCTTTTTGCTGTACTCATTAAACCAATAAAAAAGGTTTCAAAAGAAATGGCTGAACGAAAATTAAAGTGGGACAAGTTAATTGGGCTCTCAGAAGAAGAAATTAACCAAAAAGCACAAGAAATTCTTTCACATATGACTATAAAAGAAAAAACATGGCAGATGGTTGGAGATGGTGAACTTGGTATTCATGATGAGAGTTCGGAGAGTTCGGAAACAAGATATAATTATAAACCTGTCCCTGCTGGTGTTGATAAGAATCTTGGAATTCCCGGTATTGAATTCACTGATGGTCCTAGAGGTGTTGCATTGGGTAATTCCACTTGTTTTCCTGTTTCTATGGCAAGGGGGGCAACTTGGGATTTGGAACTAGAGAAAAATATAGGAAATGCGATCGGAATCGAAGCAAAAGCTCAAGGAGCTAATTATTTTGGTGGCGTTTGCATTAACCTTCTGAGACATCCCGCATGGGGTAGGGCTCAAGAAACTTATGGCGAAGATACTTTCCATCTTGGAGCCTTTGGAGTGGCCCTCATAAAAGGAACGCAGAAGCATGTAATGTCATGTGCAAAACATTACGCGTGTAATAGCATGGAGAACATGCGATTTGATGTTGATGTAAAAATAGATGAACGGACCTTAAGGGAAGTGTATCTTTGGCATTTTAAAAAATGCGTCGAAGCAGGTGTAACATCCATTATGAATGCATATAACAAGGTCAATGGAAAATACTGTGGCCACAATTCTCATCTTTTACGCGATATATTAAAAACTGATTGGAATTTCAAAGGTTTTGTAGTTACAGATTTTGTCCGGGGCATTCGAAACGGAATGGATGCAATAAATGCTGGAGTTGATATTGAGATGCCTTTTGGAATTCATATGAAACCAATAAAGCTGAAAAGGTTATTAGAGAAAGGGAAAATTTCGGAAGAGCAAATTAATGAGGCCGTTTTAAGAATACTGAGATTAAAATTAAAATTTGCACATGAAGGAGATCCAGCGATATATAATACAGATAAAGTTGCGTGCAAAAAGCATATCCAGCTTGCATTAGATGCCGCGAGGAAAAGTATAGTACTACTAAAAAATGAGGAAAGTCTACTTCCACTAAGAAAAAAGAATATTAAAAAAATTGCAGTGATGGGAAAGCTTGCAGACACACCTAATATCGGAGACAATGGCAGTAGCAGGGTTTATCCGCCTTACGTAATAACTCCTCTCGAGGGAATCAAAAATTCTGCCGGAAATACTATAGAAATAATGCACAACGATGGAGGAAACCTTGAGGATGTTGAAAAATTAGCTCGTCAAACTGACGCTGTAATCATTGTTGTAGGTAATACAAGCAATGACGAAGGCGAATATATTCCTCCTTTAGGAGGAGATAGGGATTCGCTTGAATTGGACGAGGAAGACGAAAAACTAATATTAGCGGTTGCTTCAGCAAACAAGAAATCTATTGTTGTATTAGAAGGGGGAAGTTCAATAATAGTAGAATCTTGGAAAGATAATGTTCCAGCAATATTAATGGCGTGGTATCCTGGAATGGAGGGTGGCACAGCAATTGGGGAGATTATTTTTGGAAAATTTAATCCGTGTGGTAAGCTTCCCATTGTATTTCCTAAATCAGAAGATCAGCTTCCCTTCTTTGACAAATATGCAAAATCTATTGAATATGGATATTATCATGGATACAAGTTAATGGATAAAAATGGATATGAACCTGCTTTCCCTTTTGGACATGGACTAAGTTATACAACTTACACTTATAAAAATCTTCGCAAGAATAAAGAAGCTATTTCCAAAAATGCTGAAATAGAATTTAATGTGGATATTACGAACGATGGACATATATCCGGAGAAGAAATCGTACAATTATACATAAGTTATAATAATTCTTCGGTTGATCGGCCAATTAAAGAATTAAAAGGATTTGGGAAGGTATACTTGAACCCTGGAGAAATTAAAACATTAACCTTAAATCTTAAAGCAGAAGACCTATCGTATTACGATTCTAATAAGAAGAAATGGGTTATTGAACCAATAGAATATATTGCGCACGTTGGACCCTCTTCTAAAGAGGAGAGTTTTATATCAACATCGTTTAGAATAACATAAATTGATGGAACACCTAAAAAGGAAAAAAATCTTGATTAAAGTGATATTCTACGATATCCAAATTTTCAGAGTGTTTGGAAAGGAATATCCTCTTTACTGTATTTTCTTAGAATTCTTTTGAAACCATTCTTTAAGTTCATCAAATTTTCTTAATCCTTGTGCAACATTCATAGTCATACGATAAATTTCGCCTTCAGGTGGAAAAAATTCATATCCCTTTTTATCTAAGAAGATATATGCTAATAAAGAACCTATTTTTTTATTTCCTTCAGAGAAATTATGATTCTCTACAATTTCCTTATATAAAGTAGCAACTTGATCCCAAATAGTCGGAGCGTTTTGGAAAGGAATGCCCCATTTTACTTTATCAAGTGTAGATATCACTCCTTGGCGATTCATTAAATGTCCTATCTTAATCTGATCTTCGAATAAAACTTCAATATATTCAACTGAAGGAATCCAAACCACTAATCTTCACCAAGTTTTCTCCATTCTTCACTATATTTTTCCATGAATGTCTTTACAATTTCTCGATCTCTTTCTAATTCTTCTATAGCTCCCTTTTTTTCACTTTCTAAAAATTCCTTAAAATAATTCTGAATTAAATAGCGAATAACTTCAGCGTCATTTTGTATCCCTAAAGAGGATTTAATTATATTGAAACGTGTTGAAAGATTGCCTTTTAACTCTGTATGTACCACTTTTGGTTTTTCTTTCTCCATTAAAACCACTTAAAAATTTAAAAATAATTTTATATTTACAATATATTACAATTTATTATAAATTAAAGGTTTTTGTAATAAATAATTTGTAAAATTTCATTTTCGAATTTTAAAAAGCAAAATATTGGTTCTTTAATATAAATATTAAAAATTTATTGATTACATAACTTATGTGAATTATACTTTAGAAGCTCTTAAGATTCAAAAATGGTTGGATATTCATCAATATCATATATTAAGTATCAAGATAACGATCAAACATTTTGGCATATGCATTTTTAAGTCCGATAATCTTAAATATAAGAGAATGTTTCGATACCTATGAAATCTCTATTGGTTTTGCTTTCATACCATCACAATAATACTGAGAAAATCGCTAATGTCTTCGCAAAAGTTCTTGATGCACAAATAAAAACGCCACAGCAAATAAACCCTGAAGAGCTTCAAGAGTATAGTCTAATAGGCTTTGGCTCAGGGATATATGGTGCAAAACACCATAAAGATCTGCTTGACCTTGCCGATAAACTACCACAAGTCACCAACAAGAAAGCATTCATTTTCTCAACCAGTGCAATGACAGGAGAAGCCAAAGTCGCCAAAGATCATTCGCTGCTTAGGGAAAAACTGCAATCGAAAGGTTACATGATCGTTGATGAATTTGCTTGTAAAGGTTTTAACACTAATAGTTTCATGAAATATTTTGGGGGAATGAATAAGGGTAGACCTAATGCTGAAGACCTCAAACATGCGGAAGAGTTTGCTCAGAACCTGAAGCAGAACCTGCAAAAGAAGTGAAACTTGAACACATGAATTACAAGTTTTATCCCTCTACCGAAGCCTAAGGAAACTCATTTTTCTTACTGTCAATAGTTATTACTAATTTTCCTTGGTGGTGTCCTTCTTCAAGGTACCGGAAAGCTTCAGCAACCTCACCTAACGGGTAACATCTATCTATAATAGGGACTATCTTGCCGGCTTCAAAAAGCTCAGTCAAAAAAACCAGATCTTCTTTTTTGTTTGGTTTCCACATCACGATACTCATTTTCTTACTCCTTGAAATCAATGATCTTAGGAACATAGCTTTGAAAACTCGAGCCATTGAACCTCCGACCATGCGTAAAACTCCCTTGGGATTCAAAGCACGCTTATAATCGGAAATCGAACGAGATACCACAACATCAAGAATCAGGTCATAACGCTGCCCACTTTTGGTGAAATCTTCTTGAGTGTAATCAATGACCTGGTCTGCACCAATGGAGCGCACCATGTCCAATTTCTCCGTGCTGTCCACGCCAGTCACTTCAGCCCCGAATAATTTGGCAATCTGCACCGCAAATGTACCCACACCACCACCCGCACCATTAATCAAAACCTTTTGACCTGGTTGAATCTGACTTTTATCGCGAAGGCCCTGCAAGGCGAGGATTGCTGCTTGAGGTAGGGTCGCTGCTTCCTCGAATGTCATGCTGGCCGATTTCAGCGCTAATGGTTTTTCAGGAACACATACATACTCAGCAAAAGCGCCAAAACCACACACGGATAAGTCCACGAATATATCATCACCTGGCTGAAACTGCTTTACATTTCTGCCAACTGCTTCAACCCGCCCCGCTATGTCAGATCCGAGTATCTTATATCTTGGTTTTCGAAGCCCCCCGATGCGGACCATTGGCCTCCCTCTGAGGTAATCCAAATCAGCAGCATTTAAGGATGCCGCATGAACTTTGACCAGTACTTCATTGTCCTTGGGAGTAGGTTTTTCTACCTCTTTAAATTCAAGAACATCCGGAGGCCCGTATTTTGTGCATACAATCGCTTTCATTTTTTTATTTTCCATTTTTTACTATTTTATTACTTCTAAAAGGAAATTATAACATTTGATTATTTTCATTCTTTTTTTTATTCTCAATAAAAAACTCAATAAAATCATTAGAATAAGCTTTAACTAATTCGAAAGCTCCATTCTCTAAGGCTAATTCTGCTTTATTTAGCTTTAAACTAAGTATTGGTGGATAGATCATTTCAGCGTTTGTATTCTCTTGAAGAGAGTCAATCCAGAATGGTTCCATTTTAACATCGGAAGGTGCAATATAAAAACCTGATAACATTTTAAGACTATGATTGTTAATTTTTGAAATTTCAAAGTATTTTCGCACCCAATTTTGAATTTCCATACTTGGTATTGTTTCACTTATGATATCTCCAATAATCAAGTAATCTAACTTCTCTTCTAACAACAAAGAGGGATCTATCTTTTTAGCAGTTCCTACTGATACATCAATGTAATCTTCCAAGCGATCTTGGAGCCTCTCAGCAATTATCTTTAAGAAACCAATTTCTTCTTTATATATTATCCATAGTTTCATTATTATTCACGTGATTTTATTTTGTATTAAAAAAAAAATTAGTTAAAGACGAAAACGTCCTTTATTCTTCAGATGTGTTCATTTCAGTTATCTTTGCGGCCCTCGACAGACGGTAGACCTTCCATCCGAAGAGGGGAAGGAAGATGAGATTGACAAAGACGGTAGATCCCATTAATTGCATTCCTATTAGTCCCGGGACAAACAGACTGGCAAACACACCCACTAACCCGATCACCCCGAGTACAATGCTCACCCTCCCGAAGCGTCTGCCAAAGGCCGTGGCTCCAAGCATGGCCACGCCGAGGGCGATGAAACCTATCATCATGAATAGGCCCCCTAAGAAGAAGAATGTGGAAGTTATTCCCATGGTCGTTTGCCACAAAAGGACGACCGTCGCCTGCGTCTCGGGCGTCGCGCCAGAAGCGTGATAAAGGTCAGAGAGCGGGGCGAAAGCGACAATCGTGGACGCATCTCCAAGAGCGATTACGATGTAACCTATAACACCCAATACGCTTCCGATTAGGGCGATTGTTTGGCTGGTTCTCTGGAGGGTCCGATATAAGACCAGAACAAAGGCTATCGACAGAAATGCGGTCGCCATGGACAGACTAATGCTCAAAGCGATAGCCGTTCTGGCGTCGGGGAACGTCATCAGCCCCTCGGGGGTAAAAGGATCTACAAGAGCGTATAATGGCATGCCGACAATGAAGACGATGACAGCCAGGATACCGGCTAGACCACCCCATCGCAGGACGCTTTTCTCATTCTCCATAGACTCTTCCACCGTTCTTTATCTGCTCCGAAATTGTCAGATTTTGTTGTGATGTTCCTTGATTATAACTAGATTTTTTTGGGGATTCGCGCGCTCGTGCCTTGCGAACGAACACGAATAATAATTCCATCCAAACTTGCCCTACCAGATGTACGAGAATTCCCAGCACCATCAGTACTCGAGCGATGTCGTTGGAAAACCACTGCACCAAAAATCTGAGGAAATCGGGTAACACGTCTGCAAAATAAGCAAAATCAAAGGGAAAGACCATAAGGAGCCAAGTAATGGCGACAGCGGCAAACATCATTCCACCAAAAACATCAAAGTAGCGAGAAAGGTGTTTGCGACCAAATAACCCATACAAAGCACCTGAAACCATCACAGCAATCAGATATCCATAAAACAGGATCATCTCCAACGTGCTGAATTTTGCAGTGAAAAAACCTGTTGACCATATCTGATGGGCAACGAAGTACAACACACCCAAGACACCTAACACAAAAATAACTGTACCCCCAACACGCTCGGAATACTCCATGGTGTCGTTCATCTCTTTCTCTACACTTTTAGAAAACCAACTCTTGTTCTCTTCAATTTTCTTTAAATTTTTAATTCTTATCACCTTTTTTTGAAATTTTATTACGAATTCTAAAACAAATTGAGGCTTATAAGAGTATGTTCACTAATAAGGAAAATAATAGTAATACGAGCTTACTGTCTTTAAAGGAAAGAAATGGAGATAATTGATAATATAATTAAAAATTTTACATTGAAATAATTCGAAAATATCACTGAAGTACGCTTTTTACCACTCAAATGAATAAACATGGGAACTAAATTACCAAATTTTTTACTATATGGGTGAAATCTGAGAATATAAAATTATTATTTTGTTCGAAGTAATTGATCTATCCAACACTCATACCACCCTATTGATAAGAATATGTGTGGAATAACATCCTTGAATCCTTCGGTTTGTAGTTCTTCCAGTATTAGTTGGGAATCTCGAGCAGTTCTTGACCAGGTTTCTAATAAAATCAAGTTTGGAATATTGCTAAAGCCTGCGCAGAATATAATATTCTGAGAATATTTATCGTAAAAATGTTTTATTATAGAATTCATATCTGTACCCTCGTTCAAATCTATATGAAAAACTGTTACAAAACTATCTTTATATAATGGTGTCCATTCAATCGAAAATGAAGCTAAATTATTCTCAATCATTCGATCTAAATGTTTTCTAACAGTTTTAGCAGAAAGTCCTGTGTCATCAGCAATATCTATAATCGGCTTCCGTGCATCTCTGTTAAGAGACTTTAGTATTTTATAATCAATACCAGTGAGTGGTTCAGGGAATGATGTGTAAGGTAGATTTACAATTCCTATAGTTGGATCACTAATTTGTGCCGTTCTTGAGACAGAACTACTATAATCTTGAAGTTCTGATATATTTCTCACTATGGCAGAGATATAGAGAAATTTTCCACTTGCTATGGCAATAGATAAAATGTTCTCATGTTGCCCTAGCTCTTTACTAACTGCTTCCATCGATCTTGCATTAGAAGTGCCATAAATTACAACTGCTAGACAATTCAACGCCAATATACTTGGTCTTGCGATATAAGCGGTGATAATCCCATCTTCTTCAAGCCTTTTTATACGTTTATGAACTGTACTCACTGACATATCGATCATTTCCGCTAATTCCCTATATGTCAATCGAGAGTTTACTGATAGTTTTTGCCAAAAAATTAAGTCAATTTCATCCATACTACTTCTATGACAAGTAATCTTTCTTGTTAAAAATAATTTTCTCATCAATTTTAATAAAAAGTTGCTGGAAAGTATTCTTTTCAGAAGAACATCAACAACACATACATTCAATAAAAAATTTATATTAATTCTTTTATAAATATTAAAAATTTATACTCGTCTACCTTTTTAATAATAAATAAAATCTTTTCTAATAAAGATAATAATTTTTAAAGAGACACAAGATTGGTTCGACCCCCAACTGAAAAAAACATCTGCTTGCGCTGTAAAGGAGCGAGATTATTATGTGGTAAGAAAACCTGCCCAATCCTATTAAAAAAATCTGTTTTAAAATCGCTGGTTCCATTTGAATTTGGTAAAACATTACGAAATGTAGAGCTTTCTGGACCTAGCCCTCCAGGATTTTTCGTCGGTCATTTCAATTATCCTAACGTGTATTTAGGACCATTGGTTCCTTTCCAAAAATTTGAAATAGATCAAAGAATTTCGGATTATCACATCTTAGACGCTCCAGAACTGTGGTTTGGAAAAAGTATGCTTGATATTATTCGATATAGAAGTAGTTTGGTAAGAAATAATTTTAAAATCAACGTTAATATTAGCAAAAGGAGCCGTAAAAACACGCCCCCCATGAAGGCACAAAAATTGCTCGAAACTTCTCAAGAATTATCGATGGCAGCTCGTCCAGTAGATACAGAAACAAAGCTACCAAAAATGAATTTAAGAATGCTGATGGACAATCACGCGTTGCCTATGGGTCCTACTGGTATGGCTGAGAAAATAAGAATCACAGAGAATACAAAGGTTCATCCAAAAGTAGATTATTGCGTTGCAGATACCGATTTAAAAGCAACGGAAGCAGTATCAAAATACCTCTATTTTAAAGGACGCGTCCCAGAATCAACAATTAAAAGAGTTTTTTCAGCTGGTTTGTTAGGCGAAAAGAATAAGCGGCGAATAGTTCCGACTAGATGGAGTATAACCGCTGTTGACGACATCATCTCTAAAGCACTAATTAAAGAAATTAAAAAATTTCCTGAAATAAATGATTATCGCATTTTTGAAAGAACTTACTTAGATAATCACTTTAAAATACTTCTTTTTCCTGGTAAATTCACGTACGAGATGAATGAAGTCTGGGCGCCCAATACCTTGTGGAATATATCTCTCAATGGGAATATTCGCAATTTAAAGCCTCAAATAATGACTGATTTTGAATTTTATAAGGGGCGAAAGAAGTACGCAAGCAATATTACGGGCGCTTACTACGCTGCTCGAAAGGAAGTTTGCGAATATTTATACCGGATCGGAAGACAAGCAAGGATTCTAATCTTTCGTGAAGTACAAGGGGGTTATATTGTGCCATTAGGTGTTTGGGTTATCAGAGAGACTGTAAAAAACGCAATGGAACTAAACAATCCACAAATCCTCGATAATTTTGACGACTCGATTAAAAGCATGGCGGAGGGTTTCATGGTTAGCTATAAATATTGGAAAAAGAGCAGTAAATTAATAAATTTCGTTAAAAATCAAAAGACCATTGATACTTTTTTATAAATTTACTTAGATTTTGCGAAAGTTATTGATAAGGCACATAAAATTTCATATTAAAATAAAAAAAATTAGATTTAGGAATTCAATTAACCTTATTTAAATTCTCAATTTCTTACGATACCTGTAAATTATGATAGATATCCCCAATATAGCAAATGTGGAAACTAGGAAGATTGGATAACTGCTTATAATTCCGTCACCATCAGTAATGGCCTTAGGCGGTATATACTCGATAGTTACCTGCTCTTCAGTAACTCCATACATATTTTTCACTTCCATTTTAATTGTATAATTTCCAGCTGCAACCGAACCTAAATCCCAATCTAATAAACTTGTTGGAGCAGCCCAATCTGTCCACGTTGAACCGTTTAAGATTCGGAATAAATAATCTGTATTTGGATCTGTCACTCCATCATTGTTATTATCAGCGCCAGTTATTGTAGTTTTTATTTTAAAATCAGTTGAATTAAGACTCAAAGTATCATTTTCCGTCGTAAAACTGAAAACTGGAAGAAGTTGTGCTGGTTGCGAATATAGAGTTAAATTACCCAGTGTCATAATATTAGTTTCATATTTAGTTAAAATTCCGTCATCTGTGTAATTTAGCTTCAAATAGGCATTATTAAATGATGTATTCCAATATGCAATAGAGTATATATTAGGATACACTTGTTGTTGTTGAAAGGTATAGGGGGCCATGGCTGGCGACGACTCTAAGTAATCAGATACATTGTTCAAAATGGGCAATGAAACTTTTCCATTATTTTCAACAGGGATTATAAATGCAGTTGAATCTGAATCAAATCCAACTGTTTCATTCCAATAACCCAATAGTGAATTGGGCCAAGATAATGTCTTCTCTCTTGAAGTTATATTAAACGTCCAAAGGTTACCCCATACACAAGTACCATTTTCCCCCATTGCTGGATCTGATATATTACCTTTTACTATTTCAATTAGGTAACGAAAATTGGGAGGAACCCCCACCGCTGATATATCATAATTATACCATTCAGAGGGATACACCGAATAATCTGGTATGTTTGTTGTATCCACGCCATCAAAAGTCCATTCTTGTGCTTTGGTTATAGGAATTAAAAAGGGACAGATTAAAATTAGGCTAGTAATGCCAATTAAAATATTTCTGTTTAATTTTTTCATATTTTTTTACCATCGAATTTCTATTTTTTTTAAAAATGTGTAACAAATTTGTTAATTTAGATTATCATAATGTAGTATTTAAATATATCTTGAATTTCAATTAATTATAATCTCGATAGATTTTAGCAGTTCATCTTCAATTGGATCATTCGGAAACTGGTTAATTATGTATAGTGGAGAATGGGAATTAATTTCTTAAGCAATAGAGAGTTAAATTTATTATGATTATTGATATGCATGTTCATCCATTTTGTAAGGAAGTTGTTTGGGATGATCTAAAAAAAATCTGTAAAGCTTTGTATGGGTTGGACCCTCGTAAAGAAAAATATATGTACAGGGCTTTTAGAGACTTAAAGGAAAATATCTCAATTGATAATTACATTATTTTGATGGATAAATTTGGAATTGATAAAGCAGTAATAGTAAGTTTTAACATTAAAACTGCCTACGACCTAATCCTTGTTTCAAACGACGATATCGCTAATCTCTTAAAGTTACATCCGAATAGGCTAATTGGTTTTGCGGGTATTGATCCACCCGCTTCAGATGCCTTGGACCAATTAGATTACGCAATTTCGTCTTTAGGATTAAAAGGAGTTAAATTAGTACCGCCTGCTCAGAAATTTGACATTTCACAAAAGAAATACGATCCTCTTTGGCGAAAAATGGTTGATTTAAATGTTCCTTTATGGACTCATGGTGGCCATCAGGTGAGTACTGGAGGTTCTATTGCAAAATTTGGACATCCAATGTTAATAGATGAGATGGCAATGCGAAATGAAGATTTAACAATTATTATTGGGCACATGGGGGTACCTTGGTTCTGGGATACATACTCTGTAGTTTTAAGACATCCTAATGTTTATACTGACATCTCAGCGCATCCAGATCTTTACTCCTATTTTCCTTGGGATGCTTACACTAAATATAATATAGAACATAAGGTATTATTTGCTTCTGATCACCCATTAATTCATTGGAATAAAATAATTCCAGCAGCCCAAGAATTGTCTATTTCTGAGGGGTTTAAAAAGAGGATTATGGGGCTTAATGCGACCAAGATATTAACAATTGAATAGTGGTACGAAATGATTTGGAAAACATCTATAAATAAAATGACGGGTACTAAGTACCCTTTAATTATGGCAGCTTTTGCCGGGTATGGTAAAACTGAATTTGCCGCATTGTTCTCAAATGCTGGTGGACTGGGGGTTATTACTGCCTTGAATTACCAGATCGGTGTTTTTAGATCCGAATTGCAAAAAATGAAAGAATTGACGGACAAGCCATTTGGTGTTAATTTAACTGTTCTACCTCCGGGTGTGAGAGCAATTAATGTTAAGGTATCAAAAGATAACTATTTAAAATATTTAGAAATAGCTATTGAAGAAGGTGTGAAAGTTTTTACAACTTCTGCTTATCAAGCTACTCATATAGGAAAAAGAATTCAAGAAGCGGATTGCTATTGGTTTCATAAATGTGCTTTGATTAGACACGCTATTTCTGCTGAAAGTGCAGGGGCTAACGCTATTACTTTAATTGGAATGGAAGCTTCAGGTTTTAAAAATCCTTATCAACACACAACTTTAGTAAATATAACAATAGCAAAACGGTTATTGAAAGTTCCTATCATTGCCGCAGGAGGAATTGGAGACGCACGAGGATTTTTGGGGGCATTAGCCGGGGGGGCAGAGGCTGTTTGCCTTGGTTCAGCAATTCTTACAACAACTGAAAGTCCCGTTCCTAAGGAGATGAAGAAAAAATGGTTAGAAATAGATATACTTTCTGAAGATTACCATAAAAAACTTTACCATCGAGATTTAAAAGCAACTAGCGTATTATCAACAGCTATAGCACATCAAAAAGAAATCGTTCCTTTACGCGATTTTATCGAAAACATTATGGACGAGGCAGGAGAGATTTTAAAATCGTGGGGATTTAAAGAAAACCAATTTATTATTCCAACTAATTAAATATTTCCTAAAAATATATAAATTAGAGATAGATAATCTTATTACTAATTATTTAAAAGAGTAAAATATGCCATGTCAAATGAATCAATAGTATATTGGGCATCTCCAATAGAAGTCGCTTCGTTAAGAAATACATCAAAGAATATGATTACAAACAATTTAGTGAAAACCAGATTGATTTTGGATAAAATCTTAGATAATATAAAGATTGGAGATAAAGTTGCTATAAAAGTTCATGTGGGAGAGGCACATAACACTCATTACTTGCGGCACGATTATGTGCGCGAAGTAGTTGAGGCTGTGAAATCAAAAGGGGGCATACCTTCCCTAATTGAGACTCATGGCTTAGGAAATAATGTTGAAAATATTGGAATTTGTGAGGACTATTCAATATGTGTTGGCCATCGAAAGAACGCTACAGAACATCGTGAAATTGCTATGTTACATGGATATTCAGAAACAATAATAGGAGCTCCACTGAAATTTATTGATGGAGAAAATGGTATTGAGAGAAAAGTTGTAAAAATAGATGGACTTAAATTTGAAGAAGTTTCTGTTGCTGAAGGTCTCTATAATTACGATAAACTTGTAGTAATTTCTCACTTTAAAGGTCATCCTCAAGCAGGATTTGGCGGTGCTTTAAAGCAACTTGGGATAGGGTGTGTAACTAAACATAACAAGCATTTAGCTCACTTTGAAAGTAGTTTAGTTGTCACTAAAAGATGCGATTTATCTAAATGTAAACAAGAATGCATAAGTTCATGTCCAGTACAAGCAATTAAGATTGATGGCGATTCTGCTTTAATCGATGCTTCTCTCTGTTACGGTTGTTTTCAGTGTACCCAAAAATGTCCTGTTAAGAGAGCTATTAAAAGTCCAAGAATGAATAATATCAGTGATTTTGTTGATCGCTTTATAGACAATGCCTTTGCAGTTATAAAGTCTTTTGGCCCAGAAAAAGTACGCTATATCAACTTTGCCTTGGATATTCCCCTTATGTGCGATTGCATTCCAAATCCTGGTATGAATGTGGTCCCCGATCTGGGAATATTCGGTTCTTCTGACCCTGTAGCAATAGATAAAGCCTGTATCGATGCAGAAATTAATGCCCCTGGTTTACCAATTTTAAAAGAAGATGGACAATGGACTGAACCTTTAGCTCGAGGTGTTGAGAAATTTAAAGCAATGATGTCTTTAACTAATCCAAATCTACAATTTGATGCTGCACTCAAAAATAAAATAGGATCTACGGATTACAAGTTAATTCAGATTTGATTTGAAAAAACTTTTAACTAACATAGCAGTAGATTATTATTATTAGAATAATTTGAATATTGTAGATATAAAATTATTTGAATGTGTACTCGTAGAGGTTAAAAATAATGAGTATTGAAAATGATATATCTGAAAAAAGCTCTAAAGGTTATAACTTCGAAAATATATCTTTAAAAATTGCTTTAACCGCTATTACAGCAGCATTATATATTGTTTTAGGTTATGTATTTCAAGCCATTAGTTTTTTAGGTTTGCAATTTAGAGTTGCAGAATTAATTGTTGGAATGTGTATTATTTTCCCACTTGAAGGTTTAATTGGCAATGTCATTGGTGTTTTTTTCGTTAATTTATCTTCACCATTAGGCCCAATTGATCTTATTAGCTGTATTGTAAATGTTCCTGCACTTTATTGTATAATATATTTCAAGGATAAAAGAGGTTTAAAATTTCTAGGAGGCATTTTGTATGCTCTTATTATTTCTCTTTATGTTGCATTTGTTTTGAATTTTGTTCTGTCTTTGCCGATAATGCTTATGTTTATCCAAGTTCTAATTCCTGAAGTTATCTTAGCTACACTTGGGATTATATTATTTGAAAATATCAAAAGGGCATTAAATATAAATGATAAAATAAATAGAAAAAAAGAAGAAATTAGTTCTTAAATTAAATTTCTCCAGTACTGATTTTTTCGATATCTTTCGGTAAATATTTCAAAATTGGTATTAAAAGCAATGAACAACTCAACGCCATTATAGACAAGATAAGATATCCTGGGCTGTATTGATTATTAAAATGCAAAAATAGCTGACCAAGTATTAATAAACTTATGCTTCTACCAAATGTGTAAGCAAGATAGTTAAGAGAGTAAATAGTTGATCTAATTTGAGGAGGATTGGTCTCTCCAAGAGTAGCTTGCGTAAGTGGATCAATTCCTCCAAAAAGAAATGCGCCAATGTATATAATAGCAATAAAAATAAAGGCTATAATAAAATCAGTGGATATAAAGGTTAAAGAGTACGCGATAATATATAAGCTGGAAGCACCAATAAGACAAATTAAAACAATTTTCATCCTCCCTTTTTTATCGGTTTGGCGTTTTTTATCGCCCATTTTGCCAAATAAGGGGCCACTAACAACCTGACTGCTAAAAACCAATATTAAAAAGATCGTGGCTAAACTCGAAGAAAGCCCAAAGTCGTTTTTAAGCATTGAAATGAAAAATGAAGATATAGCACCAATAGAAATGAACATTACAAAGTTAAAAATTAATAAGCCAATCGTCGATTTAATTCTCCAGATTTTTTGTAGATCTTTTAATTTTATCTTATAACTTAAATCAATATCAATCTCTCCTGATGCTTTATTTAACTTATCCATTGCACCTCTTACCGGTTCTATAAGGAGAAATAATAGCCCTGTACAAAAAAATCCGCTTATCGAAATAATAAAAATAGGTACCTGCCATGTGTAGAAATCGATTAAAAATCCCGATAACATCTGCCCTAGCCCATTTCCTAAAACATAAACCGCGCTTAAAACACCGAATTTTCTTCCTCGATTTTCGGGGTCTACAAAATCCACAATTAAGGAAAAAGTTAAAGGTAATGCAGCTCCAAAACCAATCGCTGTAAATAGGAGAAATATTAATAACGAATAGAAATCTGTGGCAAAAATAGTTAATAAAGTAAAAATTGACCACTCAATAGTTGCAACGATTAACAAAGTTTTGCGTTGAAATTTATCAGCTAAAACAGCCCAAATTAGTGAACTAAATGCTGCTACCATCAAGAACATTGAATTAATAACAGCAATTTGCTCTTCGCTGCTTAAACTTAAAGCAAGCGTAAGCTCTCTAGCCATAGGAGTTATAATACTGAATAAAGCTGACGAAAAGAAAGTCAATAGAATTAATATCTTTGTTGAATAATTTTTCGTTAGTATCACCAAGCTAAAATATATCTTTAATAGTGATTATATCAAAGTTTTATTTAAGCCTTTAATTAATAAGGATTGAATTTTATCTGAGTTGGGATTTATGTGGGTTAACGCTAGGGCATATATGAGGATGGATAAACAACAAAGATGGTGGAATTTTGAGTGGAACTTTGCCGATACGGTTCAAAATCAAATAAATCTACCGGAAAAAGTTATAATAAAAGATGATACATTAAGAGAAGGAGAAGAAACACCTGGGGCTTATTTCACAATAGAGCAGAAAATTGAAATAGCAAAACTTCTAGAAGAAATGGGCATTCCTGAAATTGAGGTGGGTTACGCCGCCGGTATAAAAGAACATGCTGATACTTTTAAAGCTCTAAAGAAGGAAGGCATTAAAATGAAATTGTCTTCGCACGCAAGATTGTATGTTGAGGACGTTAAGAAAGAGGTTGACGATATTTTGGCAGCTGAAGCAGATCATGTAAACTTTTTGCTTGTCCCCAGTCCTACCTTAAAGAATAAGAATGATGTATTTAGTAGAATTACGGAAGGAATAGAATATGCCAAATCACAAGGCGCTTATGTCGCATTCGGCTCTGGTCGCGTCATTCCAAAGTACTGGGAAAAATTTGTTACCTTGGCTTTAGATGCTGGAGTTGATAGGATCGTTGTATATGACGGAAATGGATGTGCAACTCCTTTAGCCTTCAAAGATGTTGTTCAATTTACTAAAAGAATCGTTGGAGATATACCTATTGAAGTACACACGCATAACGATTTAGGGTTAGCCGTTGCTACTACGCTTGCAGGAGTAGAAGGTGGAGCCGAAATAGTGGATGTTGTTTTTAACGGACTAGGCGATAGAGCGGGCAATGCTGCAACAGAAGAAGTAATAATGGCTCTCGAAGTTCCCTATGGGATAGACTTAAATTTGAAACTAGATAAAATTATGGAGATATCTCAACTTATTGAAAAGCACAGTAAAACTCCATTGCAAGCCCATAAAGCAATTGTAGGGAAGAATTGTTTTATTCATGAGTCAGATCTACATGTAGAACAAATATTAATTGGTAACTGGACTACTTGGGAATTATACCAACCGTGGGTTGTTGGACAATCTCGGAAATTAATATTTGGTGCAACAACCTTGCAAGATAGAGCTATAAGGGCAAAATTAAATAAAATGGGATTAAACCCGAATAAAAACGATCTGGATGTTTTATTAGAAAAAATCCAAGAAAAAATAAAATTTCAAGATTATATCTCGGAAAAAGAGCTTGAGGAATTAGCGAAAAAAGTAATTAAATAATTTAGGTAAGTATCGTGAAAGAGAAAACTAAATGGTTCAATGAAAAGTGGTGGGTTTCGCCTTTAAATTACGATCCTGAGTTAAATAAGTGTTTTAATTTTCCAAAACAAGTTTATGTTAGGGATTCGACAATTAGAGAAGGGGAAGAGACTCCTGGTGTTTATTACACATTGGACGAAAAAATAAAAATTGTTGAGATGTTAGAAGAATTAGGCGTTGAGCACATAGATTGTGGGTACATCGGCCAAGTTCAAGATCAATGGGAATTAGCTAATCAAATCAAGGAATTAGGAATGAAAATAAAAACATATTCTCATTTGAGCACAAAACCTTCACGATGGACAGATGAGATACATAAGTCTTTAGAAGCTAAGTTAGATTATATTGGTTTTGGTATAGTTTTGACTGAATGGCAACTTCAATTATTTACAAGAGATAACAACATAACACCCGAAGTCATGATTAGTTTGATTCCTTCCGTGTTAAAAAGAATTAAAAGGTTTGGAGGTGAAGCTATATTAGATTGCGTCGACGCTACTCGTTCAGATTTCTCAATTTTAAAAAAAGCTATAGAAAAAGGGGTAAAAAACGGCGCAAAAATGATAATGTTATATGATACCGTTGGAGCTTGTAATATTCCTGCCATTTCCTATATGTTTCAGCAGTTGAAACCTATTGTAAAAGAAATTCCCCTTGGAATTCATGTTCACGACGATTTTGGGTTAGGAACTGCATCTACAATCGCTGCCGTGGAACAAGGCGCGCAATATATGGATCTAGTAGTTAATAAGCTAGGGGACAGGGCGGGAAACACCTCTTTAGAAGAAGTAATAATATCTTTAGAAATGCTCTATGGTATAGATACAGGTATTGATCTATCTAAACTATACAACCTAAGCAAACACTTAGAAAAAGTCTCTGGAGTTCCTTTACCTTATAACAAGCCCGTTGTAGGGAAAAACACGTTTTTACACGAAAGCGAGCTCCATGTTATGGGAGCGTTAGAAAAAGAAAAGTTTTGGATGTGTTTTACTCCCTATAAACCAGAAATCGTAGGACAGAAAGAAAAAATAATATTTGGTCCGACTACGCTTCATGGCGACGCTATAAGAATGAAATGTGAACAGCTAGGCTTTAAAAATTATGAAAAATTTATTAACGAGATAATGGATACGACCCATACTATTATTACAAAAAAAAAATACATAAATGAAAAAGAGTTAGAAGAATTAATACAGAAAATTATTAGATAATTTTCCTTTTCATAGTGATCAAAAAAGCTGTAAATTTAATTCCTATATTAGAGCGTGCTAATCATTAATCAGCAGACATTAAATGATTTAGTGAAATTATTATCCAAATTTGTTGAGAGAAAACCTGGTACTCTTTCTGGGAGTTACCGTAGCAACCCTCAGATTGTTCATTATTATTACGAAATTATTCGATATTGGAATAAAATAAATTATATTTTAAAGCGAATGCTTAATTCTACAAATAAACATCTCGTTTCTGGGAGTTCTGATATTGCTAAGTATTTAATTGCTATCTATCGAATTGTATGGGAAAAGGAAAATACTTTAAAAACTGTAAAAGAACTCAATCTAACCAAACAACAATCGAAACTTCTTAATAATATTGAATTTTTTTCGTGGAAGCAAGCCTTAAAAGGAAAAAACGAGGTCGAAAGATTAAGTTTAGAACTCGCAATTCCGTCTTTTTTAATTAATAAGTTATTACCTATAATAGGCGTTAAATCTATAAAAGAAAATTTCGAACCTTTGAAAAATGTGGAAGGTAGTGAGACATTCACATTTAGAACTAACGATTTATGGAATGAGAAATCGAATCATAATTCAATAGATCTTATTTTGAAAGATTTAGAAGAACGCCATATTAGTTTTAAACAAGATATCCATTTTCAAAGATTGTTCCATACTAGTTTAAAAGATAAAAAGAATATCATATTAAGTAAATCGTATAAAGATGGTAAACTAGTTATCCAAGACAAGGCATCTTTTACGGTCGTTAATTTATTACATCCTCATCCTAACGAGCTGATATGTGATATGTGCGCGGCTCCTGGGATCAAAACAAGTATTATTGCCCAATTATCTCAAAATCAAGCAAGGATTATAGCTAGCGATTTTAGCACATCCAGGTTGAATGTTATGAGACAAATTTCAAGAAATCTAAATGTATTAAATTCTCATTTGATAAATTCAGACAGTATTAAATTACCTGTTAGATTTACTAACTTTTTCGATAAAGTTTTGTTAGACGCACCTTGCACTGGAAGCGGGACGTTTTCTACGAACCCCGAGCTTAAATGGCGGCAGAATGAAAGATTTCTACATCAAAATGTTGTGCTCCAAGAGAAATTGCTTAAAAGCTCTATCTCTCTCTTAAAACATTCCGGCATTCTCGTTTATTCTACATGTAGTCTTTATCCTGAGGAAGGCGAATTGCAAATTTTAAAAATATTAGACGAAGTTAAACCCATCAAACTTCCAAATTGGTTTTCTCCTAGCTATGAAATTAAAAACCGACAAATTCCTGGTACAGGAAGATTATTTCCCGCAATACATCAAACTAAAGGCTTTTTTATAGGAAAATTCAAAAAAAAGTGATTATAATAATACTTAAGCAACTTTTTTTAAAGGTGGATTTAAGACGACTAGGTCAAAATTTTGGACTGTAGGGCAAATTGACGCTACGGGAGTAAAAGGACCCCATGAAAAGGAATTTGAAGATATAAGCAACGCAAATTATTCACTTTTCACGGATATTGATAAAATTAAGCTCAAGAATATAATAACAGAGGATATTGGAGGAAAAATAGAAAATATCGGATTTGACGAAGATTGGACGATTACTTTAGAAATGTTTCCCGAAGTAATTATTCATTTAACTTATTCTTATTTTGGAGATGAATTTGGGAATGGTATTACGGCCGAATTTAAATGTTTTTTTTCGGGAGAGCGAGTAACCTTAGTACCCGGTGAAGACAGCATAACTTATGTTGATATTATTTTCAATTTTTTGGAAGGGATGATAAAAAATAAAGAACCCTTTGAAAAGTCTTACGATAAAAAAACTGAACTAATGCAAAAGGTATTAATCCAAAGAAAAGAGCCCTTCAATTTATTAAAAGACGAGGATCAGAAAGATTTAGCGTCTTTTTTAGGGGCAGAAGTTTGGAAAACGGGTAACGAATGGCGAATCAAAAAAGAAGTTTTTCCAGATATTTTTATAGAATTAGTTTATGATAATCAAGAGGGGTTAGATATTTCCTATTCTGGTAAGGCTCTTCTTAAAAAAATCGGAAGTTATCACATGGAATTAGTAGGAATTTTCTTAATTAATCATGTGCTACGTTATATTACACTAAATAATCTCGAAAAGCAGTTACCTGATATTTGTTATATAATGTTTTCAAGATTTTTTACTAAACAAAAAAATTGGACTCATAGAAGAACTTAAGAATTTAAAAAAAATATTAGATAGTTGTCCATAATATAGTTCTACCTTGCTTACGAGCACGTTTTATTTTTTTAGAGCTTTCTAAACCAGACATTACTTTCCAGATTTGTGAATTGCTTAACTTGAAATACTTTCTTAGTTCTGGGGTTGACATTTCTGTACCGTTTAATAAATTTACAATTAACCTCTTAATTTCTTCAATTGTATCCTCGCTAGATTCAACCGGTGTATCATTTTCATCTTCCATAAGATCCATTTCATGGACAATTCTTGAAGCAACTTTATTAAGTTGTTTAATGTTGTTATCAATACCACGAGGTTTCATGAACAAACAGCATAATTCTAAATCTTTTGGAAACGCAACAATGTAAAAATTATCGTATAAAATAGCTCGTGGTTTTTTACCTGCATTACCTCCTCGAAATGCTAGATAAAAATTCATAGCGAAATCTTCAAGGTTCATTAAATTGGTAGGTGCTCCATATTCTTTTTTCCACTTGAGAAAAGGACCGTCTATCATATCAAAACCTATTAAAGCCGCACCAAAAAGCTCTTTTTCGTTAAAGTTCAATTTCTTTTAATCTCCTCCTTATTGCAATTTGTTTCAATTCTTTTCTAATAATATCCATTAATTTAATTCTATTATTGGGATTAATAGCCGTAAATCCATACGTCTTAACTCGAAGAATATCTTCTACGCGATTCGGACTCATGCGACCATCGCTCTTTTGCAAATCTTGTTTGTTTGCTATTGCTATAATTGGGCATTCTTTACCGACAAAATGCGCAGCGTAATTAATTAATTCTCGTGAATTTAAAACATTACGCGGAGTCGAATCAGTTATGATAAAGATTACATCTGAACCTAAAAGATAATCTTTTGAATAAGCCTTAAAGTACGACCTTTGCCCCCCCATATCCCATATACGAAGATAATAATCGTCTAATTTGACCGTTTTTAAATCGAACCCATGGGTTGGCAAATATAATCGATCGATCGAATCCTTAGAGAGAAGCTTTAACATAGTTGTTTTGCCGACTGCAGGCGATCCTATGAAGGTAACCTTCATCAAACTTTTTATTTCTGAACTCAACATTTCTTAAATCATTAAGAAAAGAATATATTTAATAAAAAAAAGAGCAAATAAATTACATATATCTATATAATATCGACATATTATGATTTTAACATAAAAGAATCAGAAGTGTTAAAAATCCAAAAATTTAGAGCTAAAAAATTACTCCAAAATTAATATCATAAAAGAATAAGAGGAGGATTATTGAAAAGAGAGTTGGAATAATTAAACTGTATGTGAATAATCCTTGAGACACTTTTATGCTTTTCATTAAAGTATCCATAATCGTTTCAAAATATCTAGGATTACCCCAAATCTTGATCCCCTCAACTACAGAATCGTAATAAAAAAACTCGACTTCTTCTAAATCTTTTTCAGCTTTATTGATTAAGGAATCAAGTTTTTCTAAAATCTTTTCTAATTTAATTTTATCCCCGATTGGTGAATAACCTCTTCGAGTAAATTGTCTAGCAACTGTATGGGAATCCGAAGTTGTTATTTCCCCTCTCAAATCCCACTATTATTTTTCATTAGAGCTATCTTGTTTTTTACAGTATGTGCAATTTTCTTCGCAATTCCCTACGCATGGAATATGTCTCAAGTGAGTAATGTATATAGACAAGCGACAGGCATAGGCGGTTACCCATTTATTAGAGCTTTCGTGCTTTCTATGATGACAGAAGGCAACGATGATATGTTAGAAGGTTTTTTCGATAAAATTGGTATTCTTTCTGATGTGAAGATTCAATATTTAGCAATTCGGGGTAAAAAATCTAAAAAGTTAAAGGGATTATTTATTATCCCCCATATTCATTTTGGACCGTTTAAAACGTGCGGTTCTTCTGATTTACCTGCTTTCATTTACGAAACTTTCAAACACGTTCCAGGAACAACCGTTTATCATACAACCAACGACCACACGCAAAATTTAACATCTCAAAGTGAACTCGAAAAAGTTTTAAGGCAAATAAAAAGAGATGTAAAATATATTGAAGAGAACTCTCAAAACGAATGGATTGATGAAATAAAAAATGTCTCGAGAAAAATGTCGAATTCTGCTAAATTAATCGGCATTGATATAGACGATATAGCTATTGTTTTTTTAACGAGACATCCTCTACCTTCTGATGATATGCAAGCTCAAATAGGTGATGAAATTAGAAAAGTAGCAAAATCAAAAGGTTATCGCGAGATAATTATAATTGATTCGCATAATTCAATAATTGGCGACGAAGTTTTAATAGAAAATCAATCTTTAGAGGCGAAAGATCTTATTTCAGTAACAGAGAAATTTTTAACCTCTAATAAAAATAATAAAAAAGAGAATAATAACAAATTAATTGTACAATATGGTGTCGCAAAAGATTTGATGGCCGAATTTTCTGAAAAGGATGGAATTGGAACAGGTGGGTTAGTAGTCCACCTTTTTAAAGAGACAACCACTGATCAAAAAATAGTATTTATCCACTTTGACGCGAACAATGCCTATGTGGATATTCGTTCTTATATTTTAAATATGCTACAAAATAGAGGGATAGAGAGAGGGGAAATAACAACTTCGGATTCCCATACAGTTGCTAGACAATTTACTC
>JABUBN010000075.1_pt1 | contig 23940 bp, 10 predicted proteins | sample 7240341 | NCBI WGS metagenome assembly JABUBN01 (sample SAMN07256345, study PRJNA390944) | subsurface metagenome | isolation source: Methane hydrate marine sediment | place: Pacific Ocean: Eastern North Pacific, ODP site | reverse complement strand
TGAGTTCCCGGGAAAGAAGCATAATTGTCATTAGAGGAAAACTTTACTGTACCTTGATACCACAACGCTGCTGTTCCGTTCTGATTCTTTGCTGTCACTGTTACCACATTCTCAGCACCTGCTGTTACTGGTGAATTTATCCCTGTTATCTGTAAACTCTTTGCTGGCAGGACATACCTGAAACTCTTCTGGTCATAACTTGTTTCCTCTATGTTTACATTATCCTCTGCTTTACTTTTTACTATATACCAACTATTATTCTCAAATGTAAATGTTGGATAACTTATCTCATAATCCCAATTCGCTGCTTCTCCTGTATCTAACCATAATTCACTTCCACTACTCGTCCAGGTTGACCCATTCCACCAGTAGTTTGGTGAAAAGTTCTGCTGTATCGCTATATATGTCTTTTTAACTCCACTGCCAGTACCATCACTTGATGTCCCTGACATTGTCATTACACCCTCATTCTCATATGTATCCCCATCCACAGGAACATCTATTACTGAATCTGGCGGACTTGTATCAAAATGGAAGGTTATTGTGCTTATCTCAGGTTCAAGATTCTGTGCTTTATCCATTGCCCGACAGTTCACAATATAATCTGCTCCGTCTGTCCAATCAGGAACTGTGGTATATGTCCAGGAGGAAACATACAAAGTAGCCTTATCACTTGCCCACACATTGGTTGTTGTCCATGACGAACCTGTCCAGTAATATGTGCCTGAGGATATCCTTATTTCCACAAACTCTACTCCTGTAAATGAATCATAATGCTCCCCTTCTATCTGGGAAACCTCGCCTGTTGTATAATATTCTCCATCCCCGGGGTAGGTGATTGTAGACGTTGCCGGAGTTATATCGTAATAAAAAGTGCACTTTGGCTCCAAAGGCTCTGTATCCGGCTCTTTGTTCTGGGCTCCATCCCAGGCACAAACAAATATCTGATATTTAACTTCCCCGCCGGTAGTATAAGCACCTTCTTCTACGGACCTTGTCCAATCTTCTGGACTTCCTCCATCCCTTGTGCGCCACTGAATGCCAGACAACCAACCCATAACACCTGCCCAATATTTTCCATTATATGTGCCTCCACAGGATTTAAGAGCAACCTTAACATTGGCAACGTCGGTATTAACTACTGGATTATCTTCAGCTCCTCCACTTATTGTTAAAGGCTTTGTATTGAGACATGCGCCATTGGCTGGGTCTGTAACATATGATTCTGGGTCATCAGCATCGTATTGGAAATTTCCTGTAGATAAGATGGTATCAAAATTAGCTTCCTCAGTAGCTCCTTTCCAGGAATTGTCTATAGCTCGAGAGATAACGTGATATGTGCCGCCTGAATCCCATGCCACAGTAGAAATATGTAAATACCAGGATGTAGCTCCATTTGCCAAAAGCCAGGTGACATTCTCACCCCAGGTTTGGTCTTCCTGATAGTAGACATTCGGGTCTCCATGGTCACGCTTTATATAAAAGCGGACTTCCTTAACACCACTGTGCGCATCGAAAGCAGTTCCTTCTATATCATTGTTACACATAAATTCATAATTATAATAGTTTAATACAACTTCTGAATCAGGAATTTCCACTTTAGAAGTGGGGGTATCTACATCTCCAGTAAAATTGATTATCGTACTTAGTTTTTGATTACCTCCTTCATCAAAGGCTTTGCATTGCGAAGTATAGGCGTTATTTGATGTGAGTTTATCCTTGGCCGGAACGGAGGTATATTCCCACTCATCAGTAGCTGGGTAATAGGCAGCTGTAAGCCAGTGCTCCTCCCCTATATTTCCCCAATCAGTTACATTCCAGTATCGGTCAGCAGTTGTATCGTGAATCTGGACTTCAACATCCTTAATGTCAGCCAGGGGGTCGCTTGCAGTTCCTTTAAGTGAAATCAACTCATTATAATATCTTCCTTCTACAGGAAGAATAACTGCACAGGAAGGCGTGGCTGTGTCAAATGTAAATGTATAAGAATCAACTGGTGACTGCTCATTTCCTGCCTGGTCAAACGCCTTCGCTTCAACCTTATACTGATGATTGTGGACAAATGCAGTTGAGACATCAATATCATAATACCAGTTCTGCCAGGAATTGGTTGATAAAGTAACCAGCCATTCAGAAGAACCTAACCACTCATTTCCATGCCAGTACTTATAAGTTGTAGAAGATATATCTATAATTCTTATGTTAACGGCATCAGTCGTTAAAAGACCGGATGTTTCTGCACCGGAAACAGGTGGAGGGTCTTCTGCAGTTCCTGTAATTATTGCCAAACTATTGTAATAACTCTTATTTGGAGAAGTAATTTCTGAGATAGGTAAGGTTTCATCATACACAATGTTGGTATTTTCCCAGGAATCAGTTTGATTATCTGCTAAATCTGTTCCCAGAATAGTTAATTTATACCTGTTTCCGTCTTTCAGACCCGAGACACTTAATGTTTGCTCACTTAGATTCTGACATTCACTGCTGTTAAGAGTATAGGTATGACTACTATTTTGAACTTCTCCATTATAAGACGTTTGGGCAGTAAATTTAATAATCCCTGTTCCGGCTTTAATCTCTTCACTTAAGGTAAATGTAACATTTGAATCTTTTCTCTTGGCACTACTTGCCGGAGTAACTGTTCCAAATGTTGGTTTTATCGTATCATAAATAAAGGTAACTGAGGAGATATTTACCTCAACATTGGATGCTTTATCTGTTGCCTTACACCTGATTACATAGGTAGCATCATCTGTTCCATCTGTTGCTAACGTAGGCATATTGTAAGTCCATGTGTAACTTCCATTACACACATCAAATATCTCTTCTTCACTATCAAAAGCAGAACCACTCCAGTAATAGTCCGTTGTTCCTTTCTTTAATATACTGACATTAACTCCATTATTATTCTCTATTCCTGCAGATGTCTTTGTGCCTGTAAATGTGTCTGTAGCGGTCCCTGTAATTTGGGTCGGAAGAGTAGTAGCATTATAATACTCTCCTTCTTCAGGCTCTGTAACTGTTGATTCAGGTGCTTTCTGGTCAAAGATAAGCGTAATTGAGTTAAGATTAGTTTCAGTATTGGTGGCTTTATCTTCTGCTTTTGATGTCAATATATACTTTCTCTGTGATGTCCAATCATTCATAGTATATGTCCAGGAAGATGAATATAGAGTAGTTACTTCAAGCCAAGTTTCCGCTCCCCATCCCTGTCCGGGACCTTTGTAATAATTGCTATCATCGTCATTTCTTATTCTTAAATAGACCTCATCCAGAGCAGGGTATGTTCCAGGGTCATTTGCATCTCCTATAATTATCGGCACTGAACTTGATATCTCATTATCATACGGAGTTGTAACTTGAGAAGTTGGTGAAGATACATCAATATAAAAATTATTAGATGCCCAGGGAGATGCTTCTGTATTCGGCACCTTATCCTTTGCTTTACAAACAACTGTATACATGGTTTCTTCAGACCAGCATATAGTTGAAAAACTAATTACATATTTCCAATCTTCACTAGATTCGTTAAAACCTTCATCAACTGCTTCTGCATCAAGCCAGAGCTCTCCACTTGACCAGTAGGTTGTGTGCCAGTACAGAGAACCTTTTTTAATATAGAGTTGAACTTCATCTACTTTACCAGGAGAGGTATCTGATGATGTTCCTTCAATTTGAGATATAGTTTGATAATAATTACTATGTTCAGGAAGAGTTATGACTGATGGTTCTGGTTTTGTCTGGTCAATGTAGAAGTAGTTTCCTGTTCCTTCTTCTTCCCATCCAGCCGGACCATGGCCAATACACTTAATATTATACTCGACTAAATTTGTCCAACATTGTGTAGAGATTTCTAAAGTCCATGGATTTGAAGGACTACCATCCCAATTTGCCTGGTTCCATACTTCTGAAGTTTTCCACTCCTTGTTAGTATTGTCCCAGCAACCTGAAAACGCAGGACCTGAGGAAATCTTAACCCAGACATCATTTGTATTTGTATGTTGGTCAGCAGAACCCTGTGCAGTATTTACCTGATAATAATATAGTCCATCTGCAGGTATATCAACATCTGTGGTTGGTTTCGGTGATCGGAAATAAAAATAATTATCATCTGCAGCACCTGTATTATTTGCTTTATCAACTGCTTTTGCCCACACTCTATACTTCACTCCTGTTTCTGTAGATGACCAGGAGACAGTGGATGTATTCAATGACCAACTTGCTCCTGAAGGAGCACCTGCATTGATCCAATCTATATCTGTTTCCCAGGACCAGCTATCCCAGTGCCAGTATTTCCCCTCATCAGCATGGCCAGACTGTGTATTTCTTATACAAACCAATATGTGGTCAACCTCACCAGGAGCTGTATCTGAAGCAGTTCCTTCAATTGTGTTCATCTCTTCATAATAATATGGATCAGTACCGTTGTCATCGTCCTTTGGCTTTGTAAGACTACAGGTAGGACCAATATCGTCATAGATAAATGTAGCTGTTGTAATGGTTGTTTCCCAGTTCTGTGCAGAGTCACGAACTTTTGAGTTTACAATATATTCATCTCCATCATTCCACGCATTTGTTAGGGAAGTGTATGTCCAGGTAGAAGCCCATACAAAACCATATTGCCAGGCATCATCGGGACTCAGACTCTCCCAGGAATCGCCATCCCAGTATTCGCCCTGTTCTGTTCCCGAAGAACAATAAATTCTAACATTAACAGCATTTACTCCTGCATTATAGTTTGGAGAAGAGGGATAATCTACAAATGTTCCCACAATAGCAGTTAAGTCAGTTCCATGAAAGTCATTACAAGGACGAGTGAGGAATGATTCAGGATTATTTGTATCGAAAATAAATGTGCTCAGTATAGGAGGTGATTCCTCGTTTCCTGCCTGGTCAATATGATAAGCATAAACCTTGTATTGGCACCCAGTAGCCCAGGTGGGAGTTGATGAAAGAACCCAATCTCCAGATACAGCATCCTGGTTTTTCCAGTATGGAGTTCCTTGCCAGCCTGGACCAGGATACTGCCAATACTGAGTAGTACTGCCATCCAGTTGTTTTACCATTATATAGATGGTGTCTAAATCGGAATTCTTAATATCTGGCTTATCAACGGCTGTTCCAGAAACATTACAAGAGGTATTGCGATTTACTCCATTAGCAGGAGAAAGAATTACTGTTTCCGGGTCACTTTTATCATAGAGAAAGGTAATGGTAGAATACTCTGCTTCATAATTATTTCTATTATCTATTGCTCGGGAAACAATTTTATGGTCAACCCCAGTAATAAAATCACTATCAGAAATTCCGGTGTATGTCCAGGAAGATGAATAGATTTCACTTGCCCCAAGCCACTTTTCATCAGAAGACCACTGGTCACCCTGCCAGTAATCTCCACCAACTTGGTAAATTTTAATCTCAACTTGTGAAACACTTTCATCATCCCACAATGTTCCCCAGATTGTGGGAGGAGAGACATTATTATATTCACCATTATCCTGGGGGAAGGAGATATCCGATTCCGGCCTAAGAGTGACGAATATGTTATCTTTCTGCCCTGTAACCGGTGTGGTTTGATCATCTTCTACTCTAACATAGAAAGTTCCCCCTGTGGAGAAGGTAACTCCATACCCATCAGAATCCTTAAACTCCTTATATCCCTCATTAGTGGAGAGAAAATAATAGGTTGGCGGCTCGAAGGTAGCTCCTGTATCATCAGAATAGAAAGTAATTGTCCACGTGCTACCACCTGAAGAATAGTTGGTGTCTCTATTACCGTATGCGTCCTTTGCTTCCACAGTTATTATTGTGGACCTCACTCCCACAGTCTGATTGGTGGCAAGACTAACCTCAAACTGGCTGGCCGAGTCTGGAGTAACAGCTCTTCCAGACTGGGTTCCTGTGTCTATCGTCGTATCATACTTATCCCAGGCCTTAATATTCCAGTTACTACCCACTGTCTTCAAGATAACTTCAAATGGGCGGCTGCCATTATCGGATAGTTGGAAGACATAGTCTCCTGGCGGGGTGGCTTGAGGGTCACTTACAGAGAAGGTAACCGTCCCGGTATAGAGCGTATATTTATTGTCATATTCATCCTGGGCCTCCACCCAGACATAATTGCCTGTGCTTCCCGCTTGAACTGAAGAAGGATAGTTAAACACCTTCAAGTGGTCAGTAGTAGCTGCTACCACTTCAATATTGTCTTGCTGCCCCTGGTAGGAAGCATCTTCAGCTCTCACCCAGATTCCAGTTCCTGCCTTTTCAATCGCCACATAGTTCCCTTTATAGCAGTAACCATTGGTCATAGATGCTGGTGCCGGAGGAGTCCAACCATCAGGAGCAACTGAACAATCAAAAGTGAGTGTGGTATCATATAAGTCGTTAGTATTTCCATATTGGTCCTTGGCATAGATGGTAATATCTTCGGCCACTCCCGCAGTACAGAGAGTGGACATCTCTACTTTAAACTGGGTAACTGCTCCCGCATCAACCTGAATGTTCTGGTGGGAGCCTTCCCGTGTGTGAATGTCAGTCTGGTAGACTTCTACCGAACGAGTTCCTTTTGTCTTCAATCTCACGGTATCAGTAGAAGTTGTCCCTTCAAAAATATGCTCACCCTGTTCACTCACCTGGAATGTGTAATTTATGGGAAGGCCATTCCCTGAACTGGTCAGCGGGTCATCATCGTCAAATGCAATCGTCTGGTCATAGTCTTCAACAGTATTTCCACAGGAGTCGGTTACTCTCACATAGACACTTCTTCCCTCTCCAGCTGTAATCACCGGGGTAGTATCCACCTTGACCTCATAGGTGTAAGGAGGTCCTACATTGACAATTATGGATGTCTTCTCACCGGTAATTGATGATACCAAAGTATCGGTAATTGTGATTTTCCATCCTGTCTGAGTCGCTGTCTTTAACACCACATAAGTTGATGTTTCTACTCCCCAGGTGTGCTCACCGTTATCAGCCCCTCCTCCAGTGGTGAATGTGTAATTGGCAGGAAGAGTAGCTTTAGAATCATCGGAATAGAAATAGACTGTGCCCGTATAATCACTTACTCTATTTCCGTATTCATCTACTACCAGGGCAGTACAGTCAACGAGCTCTCCAGCGGTAACAGAGTCGGGATAGGTTATTTGAATGCTTCCCGGAGGAACTGCCTTGTTAGCTATGGTAACATAGGTATCGGTAGATTTTGATGGATTGTCGAAGTCCCTCACACTCACTCTTGTCTGGGCAGTGGGATAAGGAGCATAAGTTAACCTCACTGTATCTGTATCACCAGTAGCTTCAAATGTGTGGATTCCATTATCTTTCCAACTTTCTATTCCCACGGTAAATGTATAGGTTGAGGGAAGAATGGTTGTCCCGGGATAATTTGCATCATCGGTAGTGAATTCAATTCTTCCCTGGTATCCAGAAGCAGTATTGCCAAACTGGTTCACTGCTTCGACTCGCACCTGCTTATTCTCCCCGGCAACAGTAGGTGCACTATCGGGCCAGGTAATCTCAAAAGTTACACAGGGAAGGACGACCTTAAAGGTATTCCAGCCCGACTCTGCCTCTGAACCACCTAAATCCATTGCCCTGGCTTTGGCTTTATAATTCTGTCCATCCTGCCAGCCTACTGCGGATGTATCAACTTCCCAGACCCAATTATTATCATCTCCACCCGTCTTGGTGGCTGTCTTCCAGCAGGCTGTAGCATAATAGGTTGTCCAGTCATTGACATCCCAGTTCCAGTAGTAACGATTGGGTTCGAAATTCTCCTGAATTGTAATTGAGGAAACCTTCACTCCCATTCCCGCATCATTAGAAGTGCCAGTAATAAGATTCAAAGCCTCTACAGTTGACTCATGGGGAGGATTGGTAATTTCAGAAGTAGGAGGAGCTTTATCGCAGTGAACGGTTATCGTATCCAAATAAACATCGAAATTATCAGCATTATCTTCCGCCCGGGAGTTGATGGTATAGTCGAGGCCGTCATTCCAGGTAGGAACATTGGTAAAGGTCCAGGGCCCTGTGTCGGTAGCCACATTCCAGGTGTTTGAACTAACTGTCCAGGTGGAGCCAGAATAGTCCCAATATCTGTTATCTGAACTCCTTTTTATCCTCACCCAGACCTGTTTGACCCCGGAGTTCCAGGTGGTGGCTGTTTCCGTGGGATAGTCTTCTGCTGTGCCAGAAATTGAGGTGAGGTCCCCAATGTAACTATCATCCACTGGCGAAGTTATTCCAGATACAGGAGCAGAATCATCGTAAACAACAGTTGCCTCGAGGTGAGATGGTTCATTCCATCCCGCCTTATCATAACAATAAACGCTAATTTCGTACTTCTCTCCACTCGACCAGACTATGTCATTAACATCATATTTCCACTGGTCTCCTACCACCACCCAATCGGTATTGTTCCAAGAAGAACCAACCCATCCTGTGCCCGATTCCCATTCTTGCTCATCACTTAGACGCTTAATTTTAAGTTGGGGATAGTTGTCAACATCAGAACCATAAAGAGGAAATCCTCCTTGAGAGGTATGACAGGTTCCTTGAATTTGTATGGAAAGGTCAGCTGAATGGAAACTGTCACCATCAACAGGGAAGGTAACCTGTGACTCAGGAGTGGAGAAATCTACCTGGAATTGGAGACAACCAGCTTCGGCATTGATTGCATCATCCCAGGTGGAATAGCCTACCGGAGGATCCTGCTCATTTCCACCCTGGTCATAGGCTCTTGACCAGAGATAATAAGTGTGTCCGTCTTTCCAGGTCACTGAAGAAGAAGCGTATTCCCAATTATGGGTTCCCAATCCTGTTGTGGAAGAAACAGCAGTGTTCCACACAATGGGAGTTGTCTGATATTCGTTTATCGATTGGTTCCAGAATTTGTTAATCGTGTCCGATTTGAGACAAATAGTGGTGGTGGAGTAGTAGACCGAGTCATAACCTGTCCCTTCTATTGTCGGCTCATATTCCAAAATATCTCCCTCATCAGGAGAGGTTATCGAAGAATCGGGGTTGGTTGAATCGTACTTGAACTCTCTCTGGATTTGAGGAAAGTCTTCAGGAGCAGTCTGGTCCTGTGCGTGAATATTTCCCGCTTTATCTTCGGCATAGATGAAGACACGATAAGTCCTCCCATCCTGCCAGCCAATTCCTGAGGTATCTAAGGACCAGTCCTCTTCATATTTTGAAATAGAATTATATAGAGCAGAAGTTGTGGAAACCCATACTCCATCTTTATACCAATAGGCACCAGAAGCTAAATCTTGAATCTTCACATATACTGTTTTTTCATTTAAAACCTGAGCGGGAGGAATATTATCGTAACAATTTCCGGAAACGGCATCCATTGAGGAATAGTACTCTTGACCGGCTGCAGGAACATTTAAAGTGACTGTTGGTCTCTCTGTATCATAGTAAAACTTTGGTTCAGCCTGCTCATCATATTTTGACCCGCCCAATCTATCCTGAGCCCAGACTTTTACTCTATATTTTTTCCCGTTTTCCCAGGAAGGCATCAGTGGGTCAGTAGCACCATGCATTGTCCACACTTTGGGACTGCCCGGAGGAGACCAAGGAGAATTGGGAACATTGGGCCATTGTTTAGGGTCATTCTGCCAGGCAGTACTTCTTGATGTCCAGGAATAGGAAGAACCACACCAGTCCCAGAAAACGTCATTGGAATAGTCATCATCCATACCAATATCTATAGAAATTCTTATGGTTATGGTTGATACCCCAACTCCATAATCGGTCCCCTGACCTGACAGAGAAGTAAGGTTTACTGAACCTGGGTTATAGATATTGTCCGTATAGAAGGTGCCTCCTGAAGGAGAATTTATCACATTGGAGTTAAATTCCTTATCCACGGTAAATGTTTCGGGGTCAGAATCAAACCCTTTTCCTCCATCATCAGAATATCCTCTTGAATATAAAGAGTAATTTATCCCATCTAACTGAACATTCCAGGCAGTATAAGACCAGGGACTGGAGCCGACAGCAGCAACGTATTTATCATCTTCATCAACTCCAGAAGGATCCTGAAAACCCGAGCCATTCCAGAACCAGGCCGGGTCGGGATTTCTTAGTATCTTTATCCTTGTCGTTTCCAGTTCTGCTGGAGAAGGAGGTGCATTCAAAGAAGATGTTCCGGTGAATGAGCTTACTCCTTTGGAATATTTACTCCCCCCAACATCAATTAAAGGAGGCCAGATATTATCAATTTGTGACTGGGGCGCAGTAACAGTGAATGAAGAGGTAAGAACATTGGAGGATTGTGCATCAGGATTGGTAACTTGCACATCTCTGTAGCCTGCAGTAGCATCCCAGTTAACAGTTATTGTTGCGCTTACCTTGCTCTGTGATACCCAGTCAACCTGATTTACTGTAATTTTAGTGTCATTAAATGAGACACCAATATCACCATAGGAAGGACTAAGAAACCCGTTTCCATAAATTATAATCTGGCCGCTAAATTTCTGTCCCGCAGATGCAGGAGATGTCCTTCCTTGAGGGTCTTCCAGATAGGTAATTGTGGGAGCTGAAAATGTTGAGGTGATGATCCTATCAAACATACAATCTGTTCCAGATTGATAAACTAAAGGCAATGGTTTATATCCACCGCTACCCTGATAAACCAAGTTTGGCCTTGTCCCTGATCTGGGTGCCCATCTATCTGAGGCAAGTTCACTCCAGTCAGAATGGTAGCCATTCGACTCATTCCATACCCCTTTAAATACCCTTACCAAATTACTTGAATCAGTGGCAACTACATACAAATCATCAGTATAGCTGGAACCATTCAAGGATATGGATACATTCTTCCAGGGATAAGCAAGCGCTTCAATCTCAACAGAATTAACCCCTCCTCCTGTCCTTTCATTATAATAGAGTTTTCCTGAAGAATCTGGCATTGCTATAAATATCCTTCCATCAAGTTCTGGCGCAGAAACAACGGAGAGATAACCATCTTTGTTATCTGGATTGGAAGTTAGTCCGTCCTCAGTTCCATCGGTGAGGGCGGTGTCTACTGGAACACCCTTGTCTGCTGCATTTATATCATAAGTTAAATATGCTCCTCCTGAATTATCAATTGGAACAACACCGGCATCATCTCCTCCTATAGCCCCATCATCTGCCGCACCAAGTTCAATCGGAGACTGCCAGGAGCTAAAATTTCCACTTCCCCGGTTAACTCCGGGACGGTTCTTATTTGTCTTTCCTACTTCAAGATAGGGCAAGGTAATAAAGACATAGCCATCAGAGGCAACACACATAGAAGGATAGGCTGGGTTTTGCATGATGTCCTTCCCAGCGTTTTTTGTCAAATTTGATGTCTGCTGAGTGGAAATTCCCCAAATAATCTTTCCATCCGATTGCAGGGTTCCCCATCTTCCGTAAAGATAGGATGGGTCTTCTTTGGCAGCAGGGTAAGTTGCCGGTGAACAGATTACATAGACCTTTGAAGATGAGGCAACATACCAGACAGAACCATAAGAGCCTTCATTTTCTGTATCATCCATAACTTCTTGAGGAGTGGAATTCCAGTTTGCGCCATCCCAGGACTTCCAGGTAACGCCATCAGAGGAATATATCCAGGAGAATGTCCCGCCATTATTAAAGAATACCCAGTATCCCCAATCATTCTGAACAATGTTCCTCTGGTTTGAATATCCACTCTCCCCACTTCCCAGTGGTTTTGCCGCCTGCACCGAATTGCAATTAAAAATTAAGAATGCAAAAGTAAAAATCGAAAATAAAATTGTAGCGGTGCAATTTATCGCGCGGAATAGACGCAAAAATCCCCCCCTCCACGAATCTGTGGTAATTCGGGTTTTAATTCGTGGTAATTCGTGTTTATTTAACTTTGCGGGGCTCTCGTCCATTATCCCTTCTTCTGTAACTTTACCAATGTTTCCCTGATAATATCCTCATAATCGGGGTTATAAAATATTGCTTGGGAAAACATATCTGCTGCCTGGTGATAATCTTTCAACTTAAATAATGCTCTGCCAAAATGATAATAAACTTCTGCCGATTTTGGATTTACATTGGCTGCATCTTTCAATACAAACATTGCTGCTGGCGGAACATTCATATAATCTAAATAAATTATTGCCTGGTTTATATAAGGCGCTAAAAATGTAGAATCAAGGTTTATTGCTTTCTCAAATTTCTTTAGTGCCACATCATAATTCTTTTGAGCCATATAAATTAAACCTTCAAGATTATAAGCTGGAGCATATTTTGAATTTATCTTTAATGCTTTGTTTATAAGTTCTAATGCTTTTTTATAATCTTTTTGCTGGAGATAAACTTCACCCAAATTAACATAAGCATCAACATATTTTTTATCCCGGGTTATTGCTTTATTTAATACATTAATTGCTTGTTCATATTTTTTACTTTTCAGATAAATAAATCCGAGCAAATTATAATACTCGGCTGAATCTCTTGCAGGATATTCAGCAGTCAACGTCTTTTCGGCTGGAATATATAGTCTTTTGTCTAAATATGTTCTAACCAAACTTGTATATCTGGTAAAATTCGTTAAATAAGAAGATGCCGGTTCCATGTTTTCTAAAAGCATCTGATAAGTTCTGCCACTAACTTTGGGATTGTAAAGATTGCGTGCAGCAGAAAATTCAATCAAAGGAAGATTATCAGTATTTAATTTTGTTTTATTGAAATTCGGTATCATACTGAATTTTGCAAGTAAATCTATTGGTTCATTTAAATAAATTTTTTCCAAATCTGGCTTCGCTATTATGAATTTCTCCCTCAATTTTTGATAATTAATAGACAATTTTCCAGGGATTCCCAGAATGAGTGTATCGCCACCAGAGGCATTCCAGATAGAAAGGTCAGGAAAGGCAGAAGATAATGTATTTATAATAACCTTATAATCTTGAGGTCGCATATTGTAAATCTGCACCCAGCGGCAATATATTCCATCTGGCTTAAGTCTTGATTTAATCAGTTCAAAATGTTCTTTAGTAAACAAAGGTGCACAGCCAGTTATCCAGGGATTGGAAGGCTCAGAGATGATAATATCGTATTTCTTTTTTGTGGTCAGAAGATAATTTCTGGCATCGTTAATGATAATTTTCACTCTTTTGTCCTCAAAGGGTTTATTGTTCCACTCATCAAAATAATGAGATGCTTCAATCATTACTGGCTCTATCTCTACACAATCGATCTCCTTGACATCTTTCCATCTGGTGACTGCTCCTAAAGTCACGCCACTTGCCAGACCTACTACCAAAACATCTTCAGGATTTGGATGAAGCAAAAGGGGTAGATGAGCCGAAAGTAGCTGGGTTATCATATCGCCCTGGAAATTATTTGAAGCATCGGTCTTACCATCTATTGATAATCCAATTACTCCACTTTGATGTTTCTGGACAGCAACCGTAAAATGTGTTCCTTCTTTATAGAAAAGCATTTCCTTGCCTTCCATCCTTCTTTTCCAGATTTCTCCTTCTTTTTGAGGGTTAAGAGAACTTTCTCTTAAATAATCCGGAGCATACTGATAAATACCCGAGGCAATTATTTTCTTATTCCACTGAGGAAGAGACAAAACATATGGAATAGTGAAGAAAATCACAAAGCAGGTTATCAGTCCTCTTACCCATTTTTTATCTTTTAAACCAAAATTAAAAAGTAAAATAGCTAGTCCAATATTTATCATCGCCACAATAGTTATTGTCTTCTGTAACCCAATCAAATGGATAAAAACAAAGCCAGCGAGAATTGAGCCCAAAATTGCGCCGATTGTGTTTGCCGCATAGACATTTCCCACACTAGTACCTACTGCCTTCTGTCTACTGCCTGAATAAATCTTACAGGCAAGGGGGATTGTGACTCCAAAAAGTGTGGTGGGAATAAGCATCACCCCAAAAGCAAGAAGAAACTGGAAAAACTGAAATCCGACAAAATTCTGGCCAACTGCCTTAAATATTTTTAAGAAAGTAAAGGGCAAAATTCCGAAAACTGGAATTAATAGTAGCACACTAACCCCAATTCCTCCTTCAATGAAACCAAAATTAACGATTGAGCGAGTATGGTAGTCGCAGGCTTCAGCCTGCGTTTCTTTCGCACCCTGAAGGGTGCGACTACCAGAAAATTTGGCATATATCATGCTCCCTAAAGCAATGCCGGCAAGAAATGCGCAGAGCATAGTAGCAAAGGCATAAACCGATGAACCAAGAACCATCGATAGAACCCTGGTCCAGACAACTTCATAAGTAAGAGCAGTAAAACCAGAAAGGCCTATAGCAATTAAAACAAGTAGCGAGTAGCGAGTAGTGAGTAGCGAGGGAGGGGATATCTTTGAAGTAACGACACTTGTCTCGCGTTGACGCAGCGCAAGCGGCGCTACTCCTTTTGCTAAAAGAAAAACAACGCCGGCAATTGCAAGATTTATCGCTGCTGCTAAATATAATGTTCCTTTTACACCTAAAAGCATAATAAGGATATAGCCGGTAACAAATGCGCCCAGAACTGCTCCCCACGTATTGACAGAATACAAAATACCAACATTTGAACCTATATCTTTAGTTTGACCAACAAAATACTTACTTAACACCGGCAGCGTTCCTCCCATCAATGCAGTAGGAATTAGAATTACGATGAAACTCATGCCAAAAAGAAGCAGAATTGAGCCTGGGGAAATCCCGGAAGTTCCAATAAGACTATAGATTTTTCGAATCAGATAAAAAAGAAGCGGAGTGAGAGCGCAGTAGACCCCAATCCCTGCCTGTAGTTTTCCATAAAACACCAAATGATTTTGTCTCTTATCCGACAGTTTACCGAACCACCAACTGCCCAGAGCAAGACCAGCCATAAATGCAGCAAGGACCGTGGAAACCGCGTAAGTTGTATTTCCAAAAATAAGCCCCAGCATCCTTACCCAAAGGACCTCATAAACAAGCCCACAAGTTCCAGAAAGAAAAAATAAAATCAGCAATATCTTCCTATATTTACCCATCACTCTACCCCAAAATATTCAAGAACTAACCGGGCAGCAGCAACTACTCTTTCATCCTCATCGTATTTTAAATCTCTTAAAATATCTAAAATCCTCTCTGACTCTTCTACAATATCCCTGAGAGCAAGAATTGCTTTCACCCTGAGTGGCGATTCTACATCTTCTATTTCTTTCAAAACCGCATCGAGTCCTTCCTTGTTTCCCAGTTTTCCTAAAGATGAGGCCACTTCACATCTAAGCCGAGGATTTGAATCCTCAATTAAGGGAAGCAACATGGGTATAGCTTCTGACTCTCCAATCTCTCCTAAGGCCCTTATCGCCTCGATCTTTACTACCAGGCGCTCATCATTCAAAGCCTCAATCAATGCTCCTATTGAACTCTTATCTTTAATCCTCCCCAGGGAGAGGGCAGCAAATGCTCTTACATTATCATCCTCGTCGTTTTTAAGGCTATAAATTAGTTCCGAAACAGCTTCCTTGTCCTTGCTGAGACCTAAATTTCTTACCGCTTCTCTCCTCTGCCACTTGTTGCCCTGTGGACCTTTGGCCCATGCCGGGCAGGCAATCACCAGGAAGCAAAAAATCAAAAGCAAGAGGAGAAAGATAATCCCAGATGGCGTGGCCAGATGAATTGACTGAATACTTCCTTCCAATCTTTTGCGCGTTCGGTTGTAAGGTGGGAAAATATTGTGGTGAGCTCGAGGGCCGGATAAGTAACCCTCGAGGTCTTGTGGCAAGTATCTTCTATGAACCGGCGCAACCTGAAGGTTGCGGCTACCATTCAATTGTGGTTTGGGATTTCCTTCTTTCAAAAATTTCCCCCTAATGGAGCGTCCAGAATTTGGGTCCGTCCTTCGTATACTCAACTCGATAGTGCGTTTTATCCTTCTTCATTTGGCTCTTTCCAGAGGATGGCGACCGTGGAAGGTCGTTTTTACGCGCATTATCGGGCGACCGTGGAAGGTCGCCCCTACGCGTCTCTTCTGGTTCTGGAGTCTTTCTCAAATCTCTCCCGATGATAGAAATGATAAAATCTTTCCCTTTAATTTTTTTCTTCATAATTTTCTCCTCAATCCCCCCTCACCCCTCCCTCTCCCCTAAGGGAGAGGGTGAAAGAGGAATGAAATAAAAAAAGCCGAATCAACAGTATCTCCCTAAAGGTCCCCTACCAAAGGGTGATGCGTCAATTCGGCATCATTTACGCGAGTTAGGTTAACTAACTGAACAGAACTATACCTCACTCAGATAGTTTACCTATACTCCAGAACTACTCTTCGGTAACCCGGCTACCCCGATCTTGATCGGGGCCCGTGGCTTTGCGTCCCACCCTTTCGGTATGGTTTGCCTTTATCGGAGTAACCTATTCAATTTTCAAAGATTTTTGTGAATGTTTCCGAACGCGCTTTTTATTTTTTCTTTGGTCTTATATTAATAAAAAAGCCGAATTATCAAAATTTTCGAACCCCGCCCTCGGCATTTCACCGTAAGTGTGGGTTGATAATTCGGCTCGACTCTTCGGTGGCCCGGCTACCTCATTATAGGGGTCCGTGGCTTTGCGTCCCACCCTTTCGGTATGGTTTGCTATTATCGGAGTTCGTATTCTACTTTCGCTATTATATTATCACAAGTTTTCTTAATTGTCAAGTGCAAAATTGTAAATTTTACCGCCCTATAAAACCACTATTCTTTAACCGCTATTTTAATAGACCTGCTGTAACCAACATTGGACCAGAAATCCTCAGCTCCTACTCTCAAATAGTGAATGCCCTCTTCCAATTTCCCGGGGTCGAGGGTAATGGAATAGGGAGCTCCAAAGGCAATCCTTCCCGTTCTTACCCATTTCTTAGCTTGCTTTGTGCTTTTGTCCCCAGATATTTCCAGCCACGCTCTCACAATATCTCCACCTGATACTGAAGCAGTGACCACCCTCTTTTCTTTAATCTCTTCCCCATCCGCAATATTAAGAATTTCCACGGAAACCTTCTTCTCATTGGGTGGCACAAGTTTAATAGCCAGGGCAGGTTCGAAAATAGTCACCGAACGGCTTAAAGAGGAGGGAGGTTTACCCTTCGATTCTTGGTCAAGCCAGGTATTAGCCTTCTTGCCTCCCCAGGCACTAGCCAGTATGGGAGATACTTGAGCTGAATTGAGGTTCTCATCTGGCGACCAGATAGCCACATAGTTTTCTTTATCGAAACTTACCAGGCCGAGAGGAATCTCAACCCAGAACCACCTTGCCTCCCCTACTTCCTCCAGAGCCTCTTCAGGGTCGCCCTCCAGTGGAATATCTTTCTCGGAAACTAAGAAAAAAGAGTGTTTTTTATCCCATTGAGGAGAAGAATCAATTCCAATATATATCTTGCCCGAATGCGGCGAGGATAGTTTCTTTTCCAATTCTTTTATCTTTTTACTTATCTCCTTGAAACTCTCGTATTTCAATTGCTTTGCCGATGCTTCTCTTTTTTCCTCGGGCAAATTCTTTAACCGCTCCAAGTGGTTCCTCACCCGCTCAAGCTGCCTCCTGATAACGTTCTTAGCTCTCCCCAGCTTGGCTCCTAAAAAAGCCTTCGCATAACTACCTTCAGGTGCCTTAGGCAACCTGGTAATCCAGGCATGGTTATATCCAACATACCAGTTGCCATCCCAGCCGCTGGTAGCAAAGAGTGCAAAATCGTTCAGATTCTCAACCTCGGCAATTATCACCGGGTAGTGATTTTCAGAAGCATGCAGAGCTTTCGCATTAAAACCCTGCACCAATAAGAAGCTAAAAAGCAAGATTATTAACCTGAAGGATTGTTTAGCGCTGGTCACTTTCGGGTTTCTCCTCTTTTTCGGTTTTTATTTCGATTCTGAGCTGATTTGCTACCATCTCAGCAACTCTTCGCACACTTTTATTCTTATCTTTTAGAGCCTTCTTAATCCCATTAACCACAGGTTCAGTCGTCTCTCCAATATAACCCAACGCTCTTAATGCTTCTGTCCTGATTCGTATATCTTCGTTTTCCAGCTCTTTCAGAGCAATATCAAGCCCTGAGTTATCGCCTAATTTTCCTAAAGCACTGGCAGTAGCACAGCGAGTCCTGGCGTCTTCATCCTCTAACAGTTTTTTCAAAGGCTCAATTGCACTTGCTACTCTCAAATTTCCCAATGATCCAGAAGCATACAATCTCACTCGCACTTCTTCATCCTTCAGTGCTTTAATCAAAGCCTCGCCAGCCTCAGGGTCACCCAATCTACCCAAAGACCTGGCCGCCGTAGCGCGAATCCGCCTCTTCTCATCTTTCAAAGCTTTCAGGAGAACCGGTGTCGCTCTCCTGTCTCGTAAATTGCCCAAGACCTGAGCTGCACTTATGCGCACTCCTTCATTCTCATCTTCTGTTAAAGCTTCAATTAAAGGCTCAACACTCTCTTTGTCTCTAATATAACCCATAGCCACAACTACACTAATGCGCACTCCATCGTGCTCATCTTTCAAAGCCTCAATTAGGGCTGGTGTAGCAGACTTATCCCTTAGGTTACCCAACGCATCGGCTGCGTTTACTCTCACACCAAAATCCTCATCCCGGAGAGCATCGATCAATGCCGGTAAACTTGCCTTATCCCTCAACCTGCCCAGGGTCTCTGCTGCTTTCCTTCTTTCTCCACGGTCTTCGCTGTCAAGCTTCTCTATAGCTGCCTTGACTTCTGGCCTCATCTCTTTTTCCTCAGCCTGAACAAAAGCCACAGAGCCCAGAAAAAATAAAGCCATTAAAAGCACAAACCATTTAAACTTCTCCTTCATCTTTTTTCCTCCTTGGGTTTTGCGATACTGCTTTTATTAATATTATACTGCTATTTGCCTTTACCATCAACAAAAATTTTAAAACTAAAAATGTAGGGGACGACCGCTGTGTCGTCCCTGCCTCAGGTGGCCGCGGCGGGCCACCCCTACGTGATAGTGATACCTTTAGTATTTTACTTTTACGAGAAAAAGTCCATGGGGAGGAGCAGTCTGGGCACGTAACGTAGAGGCTTTCTTAAGAAGCAATACCTTTATGTACTCTGGCTCGATTTTTCCCCTTCCCACTTCAATTAGAGCTCCCACTATCCTTCTTACCATCTTGTACAGGAAGTAATTGGCTTCGATCTGCAGGATATATAAGTTCTTTACTTTTCTAATCTTGAAATCTCTGACGGCGCATTGTCCACTTTTTCTGCTCGAACCTGTGACAGAAAATGGAGAAAAGTCATATTTTCCGACGAAATATTTACTGGCTTCTATTATTTTCTTCCAGTGGAGAGACTCAGGGATATGCCAGGAGAATCTTCTCTCCAATGCTGAGGGTAAGAGTTGTTTCAGAATGTGGTAGCGATATATTTTGCTCTTAGCACTATAGCGGGCATGAAAGCTATCGGGAACTTTTCTAACTTCTTTTATAACGATATCCGCAGGAAGGAGACTATTTAATGCTTTAATGAGGCTGTCAGTAGTTAATTTCTCATTTCTGGTTTTGAAGTTGGCAACCTGGCCAAGAGCGTGGACTCCAGAATCTGTGCGTGCTGCGCCTATCAGTTTTATCTTCTCCTCTAAGATTCTTTCCAGGACTTTTGTTATCTTTCCCTGAACTGTCGGTTTTCTCTTCTGGATTTGCCAGCCAAAATAGTCTGTTCCATCGTATTCAATGGTGAGTCGTATGTTTCGCATTCTATGATGTTACAAAATTATGAGAGCTACAGAAAAGGTAACAGTTATCAAAATTGTTAATAAGTCGGAAGTTCTGAACTTTATGGCTTCCAGGTCTCCCCTGGGTTTATCCGGGTCGTAGGCTCGCGATTCCATAGCTAAAGCGAATTCATCAGCACGCCGGAATAGGTTAACCAGGAGTGGCACGATAATGGGAATAATGGCCCGGATTCTTTTGATGGGATTCTTATGAGAAAAATCTGAGCCTCGAGACTTCTGTGCCTTAATCAGTCTATCTATCTCTTGGAAAAGTAAAGGGACAAACCGCAAGGAGAGGGTCATCATCATAGCAATCTTATGTGAAGATATCCTCACCACTTTCAAGGGGGAAAGGAGAAATTCTAATCCCCCGGTCAATTTCTGAGGTGAGGTGGTGAGAGTAAGAAGGGAGGCAATGAGCATTAGAAAAATTAGCCTCAAAGCAATGAACGTTCCCAGAGATAAACCCTGCTCGGTAATCTTTAGTGGACCGAAGGAAGCAATTAGATTCCCCGGGGTGAAAAGTAAATGGAGAAGGAAAGTAAACATAATAATCCAGAGTAAGGGCACAAGTCCTCTAAGGACGAACTTAATGGAGAGTCGTGCTATGAGAATTACGGCCAGCAAAAATATGGCCAGGAGAGAATAGCTCCACAGGTTCTTAAGAAGGAATATTGAAAGTGATATAATCAGAATGGCTATAATCTTTGTCCGTGGGTCGAGCCGGTGAATGGGAGAATTGGAAGGGATGTAGCGACCGATGGTGAGGTTATTTAAGAAGGACATTTAGGACCCCAGTATTTTTCTGTTAATCAATTCTTCCCCTATTTGAACTGCATTTAGAGCAGCCCCTTTGAGGAGGTTATCGCTTACTATCCACATATTGAGTCCATTGGATATCGACTGGTCCTCTCTAATGCGACCAACAAAAGTCTCGTCGTTATCGGCAGCCTTTGTGGGTAATGGGTATTTTAGTTTACTGATGTCATCTACAACTACCACTCCTTCTATTTTCTTTAAAATCTCTCGAGCTTCTTGGGGAGTAATTTTTCTCTCTGTCTCAATATTTACTGCTTCCGAGTGGCCACGAAAAACGGGTACCCGAACACAGGTGGCGGTGATGGCAATAGAGTCGTCTTCGATTATCTTCTTTGTCTCGTTGACCATCTTCATCTCTTCTTTCGTGTAGCCATTCTCCAGAAATACATCTATCTGAGGAATGCAATTATAGGCAATCTGGTGGGGAAAGACCATGGGTTTTACTTTTTTGCCAGAGGCAATAGCACTAACCTGCTCTTCCAGTTCAACCACTGCCTTCTGGCCTGCGCCAGAGACCGCCTGATAGGTGGAGACAACAATCCTTTTAATTCTGGCTTTCCTGTGCAATGGAGCCAGGACAACTACCATTTGAATTGTTGAGCAGTTAGGATTGGCAATGATTTTTTTATCTTTAGATAAAGTATGGGAATTGACTTCCGGGACGACCAATGGCACTTCGGGATCCATCCTCCAGGCACTGGAGTTATCAATCACAAATACGCCTTCCTGAGCAGCAAGTGGGGCATACTCTTTGGAAATAGAGCCGCCAGCAGAAAAAAGTGCAATATCTAATCTGGCTTGGAGGCTCGGTTTTTCTCCTGAAGAGGAAACCTTAAATGAGGAGGGAGTCAGTTGTTCAACTACAATTTCTTTCCCTTTAAATTTTAGTGTTTTCCCCCGGGAACGCTCAGAGGCAAAGAGTCTTAAGTTAGCTACTGGAAAATTCTGTTTCTCCAGCATTCTAACCATTTCCCTGCCTACAAGCCCGGTCGCTCCCACTACACCCACATTATATTTTTTCATTTCCTAACTCACAATTACGAGATTTCTTCACTTCGTTCGTCCCGATGAATCGGGACCACAAACTTTTTGTGCGTTCCATCTCATACTTAGCTAATATAGTTGGCGATAAGGTCGCCAACTTCAGATGTGGACAGGCCCATCTTTCCAGCACTCAAGCCTTTTATCTTCCCAGAAACAAGGGCCTTACGGACAGCTCCGTCGATTAACTTTGCTCCCGTCTCCTCGCCCAAATTTTCCAAAAGCATCTGTCCGGCAACTATGGTGGCAATAGGATTTATTACATTCTTACCTGTATATTTTGGGGCACTTCCATGAATGGGTTCAAACATGCTTACACCTTCAGGGTTGATATTTCCTCCGGCTGCCACTCCCATACCCCCCTGAATGATTGCTCCCAGGTCAGTTATGATGTCCCCAAACATATTGCAAGTGACAATAGTATCAAACCACTCAGGATTTTTAACGAACCACATACAACAGGCATCAACATATGCATGGTCTTTCTCCACATCGGGATACTCTTCGCCCACTTTATAGAATACCCTCTGCCAGAGGTCATGAGCAAATGTCAGAACATTCGCCTTATCTACAAGCGTTAACCTCATCTTCTTCTTTCTTTTCCTTGTTAATTCAAATGCATACCTGATGCACCTTTCCACGCCCTTTCTGGTATTGACCATCTCTTGCACGGCAACTTCTTCTGGCGAGTCCTTTTTCTCAATCCTGCCAATGCCTAAATAAAGACCCTCTGTGTTTTCCCTCACCACCACGAAATCTATATCCTCTGGTTTTTTATCTTTAAGTGGAGTAGGAACCCCGGGATAGAGAATAACTGGCCTGAGGTTGATATACTGGTCGAGCTCAAAGCGTACTCTCAGTAGAAGTCCTTTCTCTAATATGCCTGGCTTTACCTGGGGATGCCCAACTGCTCCTAAATATATGGCATCGAGTTGCTTCATCTCTTCTAATGCAGAATCGGGAAGGACTTCCCCTGTTTTCAAATACCTCTCGCCACCAAAATCATAAGTTACAGTTTCGTATTTAAACCCTGTTTTTTTTGAAGCAGCCTCTATAACCTTGAGCCCTTCTTTAATAATTTCCGGACCCACTCCATCTCCCGGAATAACTCCAATCTTATACACCTAAACCCCCTAACTCTCCCGACTCTTTGACTTCTTTTTTACATATCTCATTAAGCCGCCAGCAATAATTATCTCTTGAATAAATTCTGGAAAAGGCTGTACTTTATAATTTTCCTTCTTAGAGAGATTAGTTATTCTTCCTTTATTTAAATCGATTAAAATCTCATCTCCAGAATCGATTCTCTTCGACGCCCTCTTACTTTCCAGAATGGGAAGTCCAATATTGATAGCATTGCGATAGAAGATGCGGGCAAAAGACTCTGCTATTACACAGGAAATGCCAGCTCCTTTAATAGCTAAAGGAGCATGTTCGCGGGACGAGCCACAACCGAAGTTCTTTCCTGCCACTATACAATGTCCTGTAACTGAGGGACGACCCAATTTTCCTACGAACTCCTCATCAACCCCTTCCATACAATGTCTCGCTAACTCTTTAGGGTCGTAAGTGTTTAAGTATCTTGCAGGAATAATATCATCTGTATTGATGTTATCCCCGAATTTATGGGCTTTTGTTTTAATTTCCATTTCAATTTAAATTTATCAACACTTGTTCTAAAATTAATACGAAATCAATGCCATTCTGTGTAAAGGTTTGTTGATTCCTTAAACGGGTGATTTCCAATATAGCGTGCCTTTTCTAAGAAATCAGCTCCATTTCTAATTACATGGTCATAGAAACCACGTTGCCATACGCGTCCGCGTAGGGGTGGGGTTCCATCCCCACCCGACCGTCTAAGGAAGTGATAAACGGTTTCCTTTATGTCACCAATCCAATTACTGAGAATTACTCTCTTATTTTCCGGGAGCGTTAAAAGTAAATGAAGGTGATCGAAAGCAATGGCTGAAGCGTGTAAAGTAACTTTTGACCTTTGAGCAATATGATGAAGAATTTTCATAACCGTATTCTTCGTATTTTCCTTGTCAAACAGTCTCCACTTTCGATAGCTGCAAATAGTTACAAAATATGGTCCTTGGTTGCTATAATCATAGTTTCTCAGACGGAGAGAATTTTTTCTTTTCAAATACATTTTTTATGGGCGACCATGGAAGGTCGCCCCTACGCGTTTTATTCAAATGTGGATAAACCTATTTTTATAATGCTTCGGGGCTGGTAATTTTTCCAGCAATAGCTGAGGCTGCAGCAATTGCAGGATTGGATAGGTAGATTTGGGCTTTGGGATGTCCCATCCGACCAGCAAAATTCCTGTTTGTAGTGGCTATAGCCTTTTCACCTTCAGCCAATACTCCCATATGACCAC
>JABUBN010000074.1_pt1 | contig 24170 bp, 18 predicted proteins | sample 7240341 | NCBI WGS metagenome assembly JABUBN01 (sample SAMN07256345, study PRJNA390944) | subsurface metagenome | isolation source: Methane hydrate marine sediment | place: Pacific Ocean: Eastern North Pacific, ODP site | reverse complement strand
TTATCAGGTATCATAAGCAACTGAATTTCGACATAATAGGTGTTTCTGACATCTGGAACCGAAGGCGTGAAGAAGGCGCCCAATTCCTTGAAGAGAAATTGGGACACAAAGTGGCTGAATATCAGAATAATGATCGGCTTTACGAAGACAAAGATATTGATGCGGTTATCATTTCAACTGCTGATTTTCAACATGCTCTTCATACTGTTGAGGCTGCTGAAAACGGGAAGGATGCCTATGTTGAGAAGCCCTTCGCCGAAACCATGGAAGATAATCGTGAAGCTTTGAAAGCAGTAAAAGAATCGGGCATTATTGTTCAGATCGGATCACAGAGACGAAGTGGCCGGAACTATCATGCCGCCGCCGACTTTATCAGGAAAGAAAAATTCGGTGATATTAAGATGGTTGAAATGACCTGGAACGTGAACCAGCCGGGCCGGTGGAGAAGGCCTGAACTGGTGGCTTCAATAAAGGAAACCGATACCGACTGGAAACGATATCTTATGAACAGGCCCTATGAACCGTGGGATCCAAGAAAATATCTTGAATATCGTCTATTCTGGCCTTATTCATCAGGTATAGCCGGTCAATGGATGTCACACCAGATCGATACCGTCCATTGGTTCAGCGGTTTCCATTATCCACGAAGTGTGGCAGCAAACGGAGGAATTTACATGTGGAATGATGGCAGGAAAAATTTTGATACTATGACAGCCGTCTTTGATTATGGCCCTAAGGATGACATGAACAAAGGATTTCAGGTTATCTATGCATCCAGGTTCTCCAACTCAGCCGGAGGTGTAAAGGAGATCTATTATTCCAACGGAGGGGAACTGAACCTTTCCACCAACAAGGTAACCCCCAATGGAGGTTTAACCGAAAGGTTTGCCTCAGCAATGAATATGAAACCTAATCTGCTGGAAGAATTTAATCTTGCTGAATCGGATGTAAAAGTTGTAACATCGGCCAATACCGGCGCTGATGATATGACCACGCTCCATATGCTGAATTGGATGGAATGTGTCAGGGGCCGGAAAACACCTAATGCTCCCGTTAAAGCCGGTTATCAGCATTCCATAGCAAACATTATGGTTACCGCGGCGCTACGGACAAAGCAATATGTAGAATTTGATGAAAATAACCAGGAAGTCCTGGCAGGCGGTAAACCCTTTAAATATTAATAGATGAAAAAGAACAGGTATACTCTTTTTATTCTTCTTGCCCTTATTCTGACTCTTCCGGCAGGTTACAGGGCCGGGAAAAAAAAGTCCCTGGAAAAACCACAAGACAACAGAATTCGCCTGGTAAACCTGCCCGATGAACACAAAGTGGACATTTTTATCGATAGTAAATACTTCACTTCATATATTTATCCTGATGATATTGAAAAGCCGGTCCTCTATCCCTTGATTAGTCCGTCAGGAGTTCCCGTTACAAGGGGTTTCCCGCTGGATCCAAGACCGGGTGAAAGGGTCGATCATCCGCATCAGGTAGGCCTGTGGTTCAATTATGGAAATGTAAACGGACTGGATTTCTGGAACAATTCATACAATATTCCGGAAGAAAAAAAAGATCGATATGGGACCATCCGTCACAGGGAGATCAGGAACATAAAAAGTGAAAATAATCATGGAATACTCGAGGTTACAATGGATTGGCTGAAACCTGACGATACTCCGATTCTCAGGGAGGAATCGAAATTTATTTTTTACGGATCGGAAAATTACCGGGCTGTCGACCGTATTATCAAACTAACAGCGCTGGATACGGAAGTAGTATTCACTGATAATAAAGAAGGACTATTTGCAATCCGGACAGCCAGGGCTTTTGAAACCCCAACGGACCAACCTCAAACTTTCATTGATGCCAATGGGGTTCCAACTGAGGTAAAGGTAATGAATAATGAGGGCGTAAACGGGAAATACAGGAGCAGTGAAGGAATAGAGGGTTCTGATGTATGGGGAACCCGTGCAAAATGGGTAACCCTTTTCGCTGTGTTGAAACAGGATTCCATAAGCCTGGCCATCATCGACCATCCTGAAAACCCTGGGTTTCCGACTTATTGGCATGCAAGGGGTTATGGTTTATTCTCTGCTAATAATCTCGGGCAAAAGATCTTCAGCCAGGGAAAAGAGGAATTGAACTTAACACTTGAACCTGAAGAAACGGTCACATTCAAATACCGGTTTGTTATTCAGTCCGGGCACTTTTTAACAGATGAAGAAATGGAACTGGAGTTCGGGACGTTTAAATAAACTGTTTGCTGCTTTTGGTTGCTTTCAATTGCTGCCTCAATCACCCTGATCACGTTCAGGGCTTCTTCCGGCTTAACCAGTAATTCGCTTTCGCCTCTGATTGCAGCGTAAATGTTATTATAATAAATGGGGTAATTGCCTGGTAATGTTTCAATTTTATCTTGTATATGGTCACCATTCAGATTTGTATTTAACAGTCCCCGGAATTTTTCTTCTTCTTTACCCCAATCCTCTCCCACCGGTAACCTTCCTTCATTCAAGGCTTGTTCCTGCGGATCAATACCAAATTTTATGAATGATCCTTCTGTTCCATGTAAGGTAAATCGTGGTCCCGGTTCCCTAACCAGATAAGAAGCACGTAGAATTACCTTAACGCTTTCATAGCCTAACTGGAGATCAAAATAATCAGCAACACTGCTTCCTGTTCGTACTTTATCAATATCAGCGGTAACTGATTCCGGTGTTCCGAACAAGACAAGGGCCTGGTCAATTAAATGAGACCCCAGGTTATACAATATGCCTGTACCTTTATCCTCTTCTTCCTTCCACGTATGTTCCTGAATAAAATTTCTGTAACGGTCGAAATGCGATTCGAATACAACCAACCTGCCCAGCCACTTTTTATCAATCACTTTTTTTACCGTTAAAAAGTCACCATCCCAGCGCCGGTTTTGAAAAATACTAAGAACACTGTTTTGTTTCTTTGCCAGTTTATTTAACTCCTCACCCTCACTTGTTGTCATCGTAACCGGCTTTTCGACCACCACATGCTTACCTGCCAGCAAAGCGCTTTTCGAAAGCTCAAAATGGGTTCTGTCAGGGGTATTTACTACGATCAGTTCAATTTCTTTATCTTCAAGCAAGGATCCGTAATCCGTAGCTATTTCAACGTCCGGATATCTTTCTTTCGAGCCTTTGGGAGATCTTTCCAGTATCTTTTTCAAACAAAAATTTGGGTTTGAAGCCAGTAATGGAGCATGAAAGACTTTTCCCGACATGCCGTATGAGGCCAATCCAACCTTAATAACTTTTTCCATAAAATATAATGAGTTATGTTATTTACTTAATTTTGGTTCTTCCGGAAGATGCGTAGGTTTTATCTAAAAAACTAATCTCCTTTATCTTTCAAAAATACCGCGTAGCGCCTGCCTGCCGGACAGGCAGGGTTTTATTATTGTAGTATATGATTAACACTATGGCATATTCGTTGTAGACGATTCATAAATCAGTATTTCGTAAATATTTCCTGGCTAATCTATAGGCCTGATTATTAATCCCCTACAGGGATTAGTTATCATTTCAATTTTTTCTTCTACAATAATTAATGCCCTACGGGCAATATTAAATGAAAAATTTATTCTGGCTTAAACCAGTTTTATACGCCAAGAAGACAATAAATAGACATAGTTTCATAAATATCAGGATCATTGACCTACGCATTTTCCTGATGAACCTTAATTTTTTTCATATTAAAGGCTAAAGCTAAGGCTGTCGCTGAAGCTTTAGCGTAGGCGCTCTTAGCCTTGGAGAAAAATCAAAATTAGTAGTATAATCCCAATTATTACATTTTTTTATTAATTTGCTAAGCTATGTTCTTATCATTCAAAATTAAAATCACCAAAACATTTAAACCATGAGAAAATTATTATTCCAATTGATGGTTCTTTTTACGATCCCAGTGGTTTTATCGGTCTGCAGGTCCATTCAACCAACATCGACAGGCCCATGCAGGTTAAGTGGAGGGAAATTCGGATTTTGGTGAAGTAAGGAGTAAATTGGGTGAGAAATGAATAGTGATTAAGATGTATTTAAGTGGTTATTAGGTTATTAGGTTATTGGGTTATTAGGTTATTGGGTTATTGGGTTATTAGGTTATTAGGTTATTGGGTTATTGGGTTATTAGGTTATTGGGTTATTGGGTTATTGGGTTATTGGGTTATTAGGTTATTGGGTTATTGGGTTATTAGGTTATTGGGTTATTGGGTTATTAGGTTATTGGGTTATTGGGTTATTGGGTTATTGGGTTATTGGGTTATTAGGTTATTAGGTTATTGGGTTATATAGTAATTCAGTGGTAATTAAGTAGTTATTTTTACTTTTTACCACAGTTAAATATGCTCCTTCCCTGGTGAAATGTTTTCGTACCTCAAATTTCACCCCGTAGGATAAATCCACAAATCCAACGGGGTGAACGGGGCAGGCATCGCATTTCACCCAGTAGGATAAATCAATAAATCCAATGGGGTGAACGGGGCAGGCATCGTATTTCACGTGGCAAGCTTTTATCTTTTATCTTGTTATGGTTTATGTAAAAAGTTAATGCATTTTAGTGGTCAGACGAGTAGGCAACAAAATTCAAAACTCAGAACCCGTAACCTGAACGTTTGATTGGAACGAAGTGGAAACCAAACTTCACGAACAGGTCGTGGGAAGGCTTGTGGGAGTGAGTAAACTTTAAACCATGAACTAATTCACCGCTCATCCAACCTTGTAATTCCTTCTTCTCCGGCAATCCGGATTGCCTCGTCATATTCGGCCATGGTAATGCTTCTTGAAAGGTTTTTATTGCTATAGGCTTCCCCGCAAGGCCGGTATTGCGCCATAATATTTACATAGGTGTTTTTTGATAAGTTTTGTGCTATAAACCTCATAATTGCGCGTGTTCCGGCTAAACCATTTGGCAAGACAAGATGCCTGATCAATAATCCCCTGGCGGCTACTCCATCATCATTAATTATCAGATCCCCAACCTGCCTGTGCATTTCTTTTACCGACTCCCTTGCCATTTCAGGGTAATCCTTCGCTTTACAGGTCTGTTCGGCAACTTCCGGTTCCCAGAATTTAAAATCAGGCATATAAATATCTATGATCCCTTCAAGGATTTTTATGGTTTCCATGTTATCATAACCACCGGAATTATACACAAGTGGTATGCGTAAACCCTTAGTAATGGCTACTTCAAGAGCAGACAGAATTTGAGGAACGACATGGGAAGGGGTAACGAAATTAATGTTATGGCACCCGGTATCCTGAAGATACAACATTATATCAGCAAACTCATCATCAGATATCTCCTTTCCCATTCCCTCATGACTAATATCATAATTTTGACAAAAATTGCAAAGGAGATTACAAAAAGTAAAAAAAATGGTGCCGGAACCACGTATCCCAACCAAAGGACTTTCCTCTCCAAAATGTGGACTATAACTTGAGACCCTGGCTTTTTCGCCAGTATTACAAATCCCTAACTCATTATTCAATCTGTCAACACCACAATTTCTTGGACATAAATTGCAGGCAGACAGAGAAGACCGTAATTGCTGAATCTTCTCCCTGAATAATCCCTCACGGAATGTTCGCAGGTATATGGGTCTGTTTCTATTCATATTTAAAAACAGGTAATTATTCTCTCAGACTCTGCCCCGCCTTCGCATACTACGGCGGGCAGGCAGGTACTATAGACACTGGCAGGTCTTTCTCTGCAGCCGAATACAATTCGGCTCTACTCAGTACCCAGCACCCCAGTGAAATATGCTCCTTCGTCGCATTTCACGGGGCAGGCCTAGTACCCAGTATCCAGTACCCAGTACCCAGTATCCAGTACCCAGCACCCAGTACCCAGTATCCAGTACCCAGCACCCAGTAACCAGTATCCAGTACCCAGTTACCCAGTACCCAGTACCCAGTATCCAGTACCCAGTACCCAGTACCCAGCACCCAGTACCCAAGTATCCAGCACCCAGTACCCAGTACCCAGCACCCAGCACCCAGTACCCAGTACCCAGCGCCCAGTACCCAGCGCCCAGTACCCAGTACCCAGTATCCAGTATCAACCAATTAACATATAACGTTTTATTTACCCTTTAATCACCGCCAGAGGAGACAGTTCAACTACTATATCAACCAAATCATCCTGGTTTTTCATAACAGTACCTATATCTTTATAAGCTGAAGGAGCTTCATCAAGATCCCGGGTTGTTTGAATGGAATGGAGAATGCTTTTTTTGTCCAGCCTGGCAATTTCAGTTTTAAGGTCTAATACTCTTTGTGCCTGTTTTCTCCCCATAACCCTGCCTGCTCCATGGGAACAACTCTCAAAACTTTCTGCATTTCCTTTACCACGAACAATATAACTCTGGGTACCCTGAGAACCCGGAATAATTCCGGTTTGACCTTTTTTTGCCTGGGTGGCGCCTTTTCGATGAACAATAACATTTTGATTGAAATGTTTCTCTTCCGACGCATAATTATGTGCGATATTAATCATAGGGGCAAACGAAATATTGCCTTTATAAACATTCCTGAAAACTACCATAATCCTTTCGATCATTAACTTCCTGCTGGCAAAAGCAAAATCAACACAGTATTGCATTTCCAGCCAGTAAAGCCGTCCTTCCTCAATTTCCAATGGCAAATACGCTAACTGCATTTTCTTTAATGATTCAAACCCCCATTTAATGTTCAGGGAATTAGCCAATTTATTGTAGTAGTCGGCTACCTGCTTCCCGATATTCCGGCTACCCGAATGGACCATGATCCATATAAACCCATCCGATCCTTTCTGAATTTCAATGAAATGATTTCCTCCGCCAAGTGTTCCTAATTGACATAATGCACTGTTATATTCCCTTGAAACAACCGGCAAATCAGAGATATTATTATCACCTGATTTTAGTTTGGGCATTAAGCCCGGATCCTGAGGCCTTTTATGATGTTTAAATCCCAATGGGGTCAGTTTCCGGATTTCATTCATGATGTGCTTTACATCAGACATATTAATTTCAGTTAGTGAGGTTCTTACGGCAGACATTCCACATCCGATATCAACGCCCACGGCATTCGGGATAATAACTTTTTTTGTTGCCATCACTCCCCCAATAGGCATCCCATATCCCTGGTGACAGTCAGGTAAAATCACGATATGTCTAAAGGCATAGGGATGATTCGCCAGGTTTTTAGCCTGTTGTAGAGCTCCCGGCTCTATATCCTTCAGCCATAACTTAATTGGAATTTTTTCCGATTTTAAAATTTGCAGCATCCGATATTTTTCTTATATAAATATAGCATTTTATTTTGAGATAAGGTGGCTCAATCCTGCACTTGGCACGATTTTGTGAAATCTTCGCTTGTACAGGGTAAAATTCGAATAAACCTATCTTTTAGAATCCCCCTGATAGTAAATATCCACCCTCTAAGAAGGTGGCTTTGAATTGCACCCATTGGGCACTGAATAATGGAACGTTTGAGCGAACTTGAGAGCGAAAACCTCATGAGCAGGTTGTGGGAAGGACTGTGGGAGCGAATAACGATGGAAGAATGGAATTGTGGAATAATGGATGAAAAACATATTAATAATCCTGCATTATTCCAACATTCCAACATTCCAATTTTTATTATCATGTATAACAAAAAAAACACATAACCACCATCAAAGAAGGTGGATTTCTAATTCAAATTAAATATTTCCGTATATTGCATAAAGTAAATGATTTCTGATGTATCAACACTATTATAAAATTCTTGGTATTTCTTCAGGTTCCGGCCTGTCAGAAATAAAGAAAGCATACCGGGTGAAAGCCAAGGAATTCCACCCGGATCTCAATAAAAGCTCTGATGCAAAAGAAAAATTTATCACGATAAACGAGGCATATGAGTTCCTTATCAATAACAGGTTCAGAAAATCATACATCTCCCGGGAAGTCAGGGAACATCAATATCGTGACTGGGTTAAGTATGAACGTGAAAAAGCCAGAGCTCGTGCTGCCTATCAGGCAAAGAAGAAATTCGAACAATTTAAACGTTCCCGTATTTACAAGACAACCCATATCCTTTATACTTTTTACGATTTCTTTTCAGTAATTATCGGTTTTATCATAATTTTAGGCGTAGTATACGGTCTTAAGTTTCAAAGCACTTTCGCAGAAGGTTTCACGCTAAACTCGATTCTGGCAGCAATACTTCTTTTTTGCGTTGGTTTAATATTCATTACTTTTTCAATAATGAATTACTGGGAACGAACAAAGATCTTCAGACGAAAGAATATTTTTGAACAGTAATAGAACATAGCTTCGTAAATTAAAATCTAAAAAACTAAAACAAAAATGCAAGATAAAAAAATCGAACTGCTTCAAAAGCAGCTTAAAAAATTAGATGCAAAAGATTTTAACCTGAATGCCTGGAAGAATTCAAGCATTTTAATTCTGGAAAGGATCTTTGGAAAGGATTCACCAAAAATTAAGAAAATAGATGAAATCCACTACGATTTAAGCAGTTGGTCGATGCGAGACACTTTAGGAACTTCCGGTTTGGATGCATGTAAACGAACCGGGAAGGAAATTCTGGAAGTGTGTATTATGGAACTGGAAACCCTGGGTTTACCGGAACAAGAAGAAAAGGATGTAACCGCAAATATCATTGATTTTAACGTGATTCTTCAGGCTCTCGAAAACAAATTAACAATCTCGCAATTCAAGGAACTCAAACAAATCCTGGAAAAAGAAGAAGACAAAATGAAAAAGATACATGATTTCCTTATGGAAATTGGAACTGAGGTTTCCGTTCACATCCTTGCAAACATCATTTCAAACCAGGAAGTCGCCCGTAAAATCCAATCAACCTGACTGTTTACCTTTTGAAGCTATTCGGTTTTCATTAGTCTCTTTTTATTTCCAGTATAATTGTAAAAAGTTATAAGTTATACGTTATAGGTTATACGTTATTAGCTTTTGGATTTAGCGTAACTAATCAATTATGCAAAGAGCCAGGGTATCAATATGTTGTTTTTATTAATATGCTAACCTACTTGTTATATTCCTGGTAATGATCTTCATTACACCATTGGGTCATTTTTCAACAATTAACAAGGGTAATTCCCTTTGGTATTTTCCATTGATTATTTTTCTTTTAAATTTAACCCTGAAATGATTTTTAAAAAATGAAGTTTTTCGTTACCGGCGCTACCGGTTTTTTAGGCACAGGATTGGTTAATGAGCTTGTCGCACGTGGTCACCAGATTCATTTTCTCTCCCGTGATCCCTTTAAAGTTAACTATTTCAAAAATAAGAATGTACGATTCTTTTTGGGAGATGTATTGGATATTGTAAAGATCGAAGAAGCTATGACCGGTTGCGATTATGTTTTTCACCTGGCAGGATGTGTTAAAGCTTGTACGAAAAAGCCAGATACTTTTTATGAAATCAATGTGTTGGGCACAAAAAACGTGCTGGAAACAGCCAGGAAATTATCAATTAAAAAGATGATCATAACCAGCACAGCCGGTATTTTTGGCCCCTCAACCGATGGCATCATTATCGAAACCACAATCCGGAACATCGATTATTTTAATGAATATGAAAAAACAAAAAGTCAGGCAGAGGAGATCGCACTCGAATATGCCAGGAAGGGACAAAATATTGTAATTGTTAACCCAACCAGGATTTATGGGCCAGGACCTTTAACGGAGGGTAATACTTTAACCCTATTGATAAAAAAATATTCGGAGGGGAAATGGAGATTTGTACCGGGGAACGGAGAAACAATCGGAAATTATGTTTACATTGATGATGTCGTGCAGGGTCATATACTTGCCATGGAAAAGGGGAAATCGGGTGAAAAATTTATTCTTGGTGGTTCCAATGCAAGTTATTCAGATATTATTTGCACGATAGATAATATTCAAAAAAAGAAACACAGGATAATAAAGGTCCCAATCTTTTTAATTTTTACTTTCGTCTGGATAAAGGTAATTGTCAGCAATCTTTTTGGAAAACCTCCCCAGGTAACATTTGGCTGGGTTAAAAAATTATTGAATGACTGGAATACCTCCAATGAGAAGGCAATGCAAGTATTAGGATACGAGCCAACTAACCTTGAGACTGGAATTAAAAAAACATTAAACTGGCTTAACAATTTGAATTAAGTTATGGAAGACTATTTCACACTCGTAACAGGAAGTAGTTCAGGTATAGGGAAAGCGATATCTGTCGAATGCGCAAAGAGAGGAATGAACTTGCTTTTGGTGGCTTTACCGGGAGAAAAACTGGAAGAACAAGCAGTGGATTTAGAATCAAAATATAAGGTTAAAACATATTATTATCATATTGACCTAACCGAAAAAGATGCGCCAAAAAAGGTTTATGTCTGGACCAGGGAAAATGGATACAAAATAAATATGCTGATAAACAATGCGGGAATGGGCGCTGAAGGACCGTTTGAAAGGCAATCCGCCTCATATTACAATACCATGATGCAACTTAATATGGTTGCATTGGTTTTGCTCACCCGGTTTTTTATTACAGATCTGAAAAAACTCCCGAAGGCATATATATTAAACCTTGGAAGCATATCCTCGTATTTCCCAATGCCCTATAAGATTGTTTATGCTGCAACAAAAAGATTTGTATTATCATTTACCAGGGCGTTGAGAGAAGAATTGAGGAATACTCCGGTGAAAGTCAGTATTACATGCCCGGGTCCGGTTTTTACTAACTCAGAGTTAATTAAGCTGTTACGAAGTAAAAACAGGTTCATACAGCTATTTTATAATTACCCGCCTTTTGTTGCCCGGTATTCTATAAAAGCATTGCTGAAGGGAAAAAGGGTTATCAGAACAGACTTATTAAGCAAGTTCTTGTATCTGACGGAAAAAATCTTTCCCCAATATTTTAAGCAGAAAATAATTTCCGGAATTTACAGAAAATTCTGAAAATCAGTATATCAATTTTAATTTTAGAAACGGCTTGCTATAGCCGGGAAAATCAAATGACTGAATATTATACATTGATTACGGGCAGCAGTTCGGGAATTGGAAGGGCGCTTGCTATTGAATGTGCAAAGCAAAAAATGAATGTCCTTCTGGTTGCGTTACCTGGCACGAAACTTAAGGAGTTGTCGGACCATTTACAAAAAACGTATAATGTAATAACCGATTATTATTTTATCGATCTTACCCATGAAAATGCCCCATATGAAATCTTTGAATGGACCATAAAAAACAGGTATAATATCGATATACTCATCAATAATGCCGGTATCAGTTGTGAAGGACCTTTTGAAAAATTTGATTCTTCCTTTTATGAAAATATCATGCGACTCAACATGGTAGTCCTGGTATTACTATCCCGGTTATTTATCCCTGAATTACTCAAACAACCCAAGTCACATATCCTCAACATGGGAAGCATTGCCTCGTACTTTCCAATGCCTTATAAAGCGGTTTATGGTTCTTCCAAGATGTTCGTTTATTCATTTTCGCGGGCATTAAGGGAAGAATTGAAAGCCTCATCAGTTCAGGTCAGTATTGTTTGCCCGGGACCTGTCGTTACAAACATACATACTGCACAAAGTGCGCAGCATAAGGGGAAATTAGCCAGGCTAATGCATATGAAAGCAAGTTACGTGGCCGAATATACAATGAAAAGGATGCTGAAAGGGAAAATAATAATCAGACCCGGATTTTTAAGCAAGGTCGTGTACTATGCTGAAAAATTCATTCCTCAAAGCATTAAGCAAAAATTAGTAACAAAGATTTTTTTAACGAATAATAGAACATAGCTTCGCAAATTTACCCTGTGAAATAAATCGAAGATTTAATGCGAAGCATTATTTCACAGGGTTAATAAAAAAATGTAATAATTGGGATTATACTACTAATTTTGATTTTTCTCCAAGGCTAAGGTTAGGAAGATAAAAGGTTTTAGGATTTTAAGAAATTATTATTTGAAATGACATATAAAGATTTCATTTATATATAAAAAGAGAGAAATTAGAAAAACATAATAATTAATATAAAGTTAAAAAAATAAGTCTAAATGAAGGCTAAAAGGTTAATATGTGCAGTTAAAAACCTTAGCCTTAGCCTTTAATACAATAATATTTATAAGAATGATATAACTTATCATTAATCAACGAATAACTTTGAACTTAGCGATAGCGATCTCATGAACGAAGTGAGTAAATTCCGATACATAAATTATAACACAATGACAATTGGAATGGAAATAAAAGAAAATCACGAAACCGCAGGAAATTATTGAGAGGTATTTCGAAAGTAAAAGACGGCTTACAGAAAATATTTAGCTTATTGGTACTCAATAAAATTAAAATTGGTATTTAAAATAGAGGCATAATATTCACCCCTCTCCAAAATATCATCATCGCCTTCCTCATAATGCCAGTTCACAACAAGCTTATTCCCTTTTTTCGTTATTCCGACAAGGGCCTGCAGGATATTCAAAATAAATTTGGCTGATCCGCTATTAAAGTATTCCAAATCAATATCAACAATGGTGGTCTCGCTTGGATCCTTACAATAATCAAAAATCCAAAGAAGCAGTGGATTATAGAATTTAGCCGGGTCTTCGTGTATTGATCTTCCGCTGATATGTATTTTACCATCAGTATCCAACAATACTTTTGGTGTTTTTTTGGAGCTTTCAATTACTACACTATCCATCATAAATGAATTTGAGCTAATTGTAAAGATAAATAATTGTTTATAAAATCTGAAAAAATATGATATTTTAAATAATTAATCTGGCTACCGGAGAAATATCCAGTCCGGCAAATTGACTCTGCCGGAACTTATAATAGCCGGTAATGGCAATCATAGCTGCATTATCGGTTGCAAATCTGAACTCGGGGATAAAAAGTTTCCAGTTTCTTTTTCGCGATTCCTCCAGCATCTTTCCCCTTAAACAGGAATTTGCTGAAACACCTCCGGCAATACCTATTTCTTTAATCCCGGTTAATTCGATTGCTTCAATTAGTTTTTCAAGCAGGATCTCAATAATAGTTTGTTGAATGGATGCACTAAGGTTGGCTAAATTCACTTCGATGAAGTCCGGGTTTTTCTTTACTTTGTCCCTGAGAAAATAAAGAAAGGCTGTTTTTAATCCGCTAAAACTAAAATCGAGGTTTTTAACTTTAGGTTTTGTGAATATATAGGCTTTGGGATTTCCTCCCTTTGCTGCTTTATCATATAGGGTCCCCCCCGGGTATGGGAGTCCCATTATCTTTGCACATTTATCAAATGCTTCACCCGCCGCATCATCAATTGTCCGGCCAATTGTTTCCATATTAAGATAATTTCGAACTATAATCAATTGGGTGTGACCACCGGAAATCAGGAGACAAAGAAACGGGAACTTCGGAAACCGGGTTTTCTTCCCTTTCACTTTTATAAAATGGGCTAAAACATGTGCCTGTAAATGATTGACCTCGATCAAAGGTATATCCTGTGAAAGTGCAAATCCTTTTGAAAAAGATGTTCCAACCAGCAATGAACCCAACAACCCCGGACCTCGCGTAAAGGCAATAGCGTTAATTTCGGATATTGCAACTTTGGCCCTCTTAATTGCCAAATCAACAACAGGTATAATATTCTGCTGATGTGCCCTGGCAGCAAGTTCCGGAACTACTCCTCCAAATTCCTTGTGAACATCCTGGTTTGAAACAATACTTGAAAGAATATTACCATCCCTTATGATCGCTGCAGCAGTGTCATCGCATGAAGATTCTATTCCCAGAATGGTAAGACTCATTTGAATCGTTAATTTTATTGAATTTTGAACTTTTTTTGCTTTTTTTGCATTGGAAATGTAAAGATCAAAAATATTAAAAAAATATATAAAATATTAATCATCTTGTTTTTGGTAATCATAGTATTGCCTTCTGCCGGTTATTTCTTTTTGCGAAGCAGTAAAACCCAAACATGGCTTGCCAATATCATCGCCAAAGAAATATCCGAAAATCTTAATGCCAGGTTTACCCTTGAATCTGTTAATCTACTATTTTCCAAACGGGCTATTTTTAGAAATCTGCTGATTGAAGATCAACACGGGGACACGTTATTGTTTGCTCCTGAACTAGTTATTAAAATTAAATCTTTTAAACGAAAAGCCAGAAAAGTTGTTATTAATAAACTTTGCATCAATAATTCTATTTTAAATTTCACCACCGATTCCAACAATATTATAAACATCAAGTTTATTACGGATGAATTAAGGCGAAAAGATACAACAAAAGCCCGATGGAATATAAATATCCGGAATATTGAAATGAAAAATTCCAGTTTTAGCTTTAAACCATATCATTACAAACCACTGGAGAGAGGGATCAACTTTTCCGATTTACGGTTTTCCGGTTTAAATATAAACTTGACAAACTTATCCATAAAGGAAGCAATTGCTGATTTTAACATAGATGTATTAACGTTTAAAGACCAAAGTGGTTTTCAGATTGACCGGTTGAGATCCAAAATCCAGATATGCAATACCCATATTCATTTTGTTGACCTTGAGATCGAAACGCTCTTATCTCAAGTAAATGCAAAAAACCTGAAACTATCTTATAAGGATTTCCCTGATCTTAAGGAATTCATTAACAGGGTACATTTCACGGCCAACATTCATTCGTCCGACGTAAATATTTCTGACGTTGGTTATTTTGTCTCAGCCCTTGAGGGATTTGATCAGAATCTGGTTTTTTCAGGAAATTTCAGCGGTAAAATTTCTGATTTAAAAGGCAAGCAAATAAATGTGCGATTCGGAGATATTTCAACTATTTCCTGTGATTTCAACTTTATTGGTTTACCAAATATCGAAGAAACATTCATCTTTATCAACCTTCAAAAGCTTATAACCGGCACTGGGGATATCGAAAAATTCAATAATCCCCAAACCGGGAAAAAGATTACTCTGCCGGCAGGCTTCCGGGCATTAGGTTTAATAACATATAAAGGAAACTTTACAGGTTTTATCGATGATTTTGTAGCATATGGGAAATTTACTTCGGATCTTGGAAATATTTCAACGGACCTTTTAATTAAGCCTGACACAGCGGCAACCTTTAGCTTTAATGGCAAATTAAAAACAGAAGATTTTGACATCGGAAAACTATCTAAAACTAAAAATTGGGTGGGTAAAATTACCCTGAATGCCTCCCTTGATGGACATGCCTTTCGCGGCAAGCAATTCAGTGCATCTCTGGAAGGTGTTGTTAACGATTTGGAATTCAATGATTACAACTATAAAGGCATTGAACTTTCAGGAACATTTACTGAAAAAGCGTATGATGGATCAGTATATATCGATGATCCGAATGTGAAATTTAATTTCCTGGGAAGATTCGATTTTTCACAGGACATTCCCGAATTTGACTTTACCGCCAACGTTCCCAGAGCAAATTTATACAAGCTGAATTTCGACAAGTACGATTCCACATCATTTCTTTCATTTATTATCACAGCTAATTTTGTTGGAGACAATTTGGATAATACTAACGGTGAGATAAAACTGTTGAATTCATATTTCAGACGCGGGGGTGAAGAATTGGATGTTTATGATTTTACCCTTTGGGCAAATAATCAGGAAGATTCCAGCAAAATCACATTGAGAACGGATTTTATTGATGGTGAGTTAAAAGGCAATTATGAGTTCGCCACCCTTCTTGCATCGTTCAAATATCTGATTAAAAATTTTATGCCTTCTGCTTTTGATGAAGATATCGATACAACAGGAATTGTAAAAAACAACTTTACATTTGATATCCGGTTTAAAAATACAGATAAAATAGTGCAATTCTTTATACCTTCCTATTCACTGTCTCAAGATACGCATCTTAAGGGTGTATTTTCACCATCACAAGGCAAGATTCATTTGCACGGTAAGGGAGAATTATTTGGGTTCAGGAACAAAACCCTGAACCGGTTTGAGCTTACGGCAGGAACAACAAATAAAATCTTTACAACCAGGCTCAGTGGTGATAAGTTTTTTGTAAACAACAAAATCAGTCTTGAAAATTTCAACCTTTATGCTGACGCAAAGGATGATTCTGCTAGCCTAAGGATCAACTGGCACAATAAAGATACACTTAAAACCTCAGGAGATCTTCTTACCTCAGTAAAATTCTCGCCTAAGCCCGGATCAAATAAACCCAAGCTTGAAATAAAAATTAAACCTGCAAAAATTTTTGTTAAGGATTCCGTTTGGTCTGTCAATGAAAGTTTAATTACAATCGACAGCAGGACAATTAATATTCATGATTTTTCGGTAAATAAAAAAGATCAGTTATTTTACCTCAACGGCGCAATTTCTGAAAATATAAAGGATACTCTCAAAGCTGAATTTAATAATCTGCACCTGGCTACACTGAACGCATTTTCCAGTAAAAAGCTCGAAATATTAGGAATAATAAACGGACACGCGAACCTGACAAGTTTATATTCCAACCCGCTGTTTCAGTCAGATATTCTCATTGAAGAATTTACGGTTAACCAGGAGCCCTTTGGAAATACCCAAATAATCAGCACATGGGATACATTAAACAAGGCTTTGCATTTGCATTCCTGGTCTTACCGTGGTAATATCGAAACAATAGATATTGAGGGTGATTACAAGCCTGAAGACAAATCAGTATTATTTGATTTACGTTTGGATAAGTTGCGGTTAAATATGTTTGAGCCGTTTATGGAAAAATTTGCAACGGAGTTGGCCGGAGTTGCTACCGGTAATCTGGTTATCGCCGGAACGTTGAAAAATCCCCTGATCAATGGAAATATTAAATTACAGAAAACCTCTTTCATGATAAAATCTTTACAAACGCAATATAGTTTTTCGGAAGAAATCAGAATCAGGGATAATACCATTCTGTTTGAAAATATGAAACTATATGATCCTGAAGGAAATATCGCCATTACAAATGGCACAATTACTCATGATAATTTTAAAAACTTTAACTTCAATATTAAGCTGGATGCAAAAAATTTTTTGTTCATAGCCACTGACGAAGATAATAATCGACAATTTTACGGAAACGGATTTGGAACAGGAATTGTAAATATCAATGGACCTCCGAAAAATATTTTCATTGATATCTCAGCTAAAACAGAAAAGAATACCCGGTTATACTTACCATTAAATGCTGAAGAGGATATCACAGAATATACATTTGTAACTTTCATAGGCGCTTCTGATGAAACGACAGGTAAAGAGAAAAAAAATCAATATGAAGTTGACCTTTCAGGATTCGGGATGAATTTTAACCTGGAAGTAACACCTGATGCTGAAATTCAGATTATTTTTGATTCAAAGATAGGTGATATAATGAAAGGGCGCGGTGAAGGAAACCTTAACCTTCAAATAAATCCACAGCGTGAATTTAAGATCTATGGTACTGTACGTATTGAAGAGGGAGATTATTTATTCACTCTGCAAAATATAATCAATAAAAAACTGGAGTTACTGAAAGGCGGAAGCATTACCTGGAATGGTGATCCCAGGGATGCTAACATTGATATCAGAGGTGTATATAATCTTAAAACATCCTTAAATACATTACTCTCGGATGAAACCTATAAAAAAAGAATTCCGGTTGAGTGTCATCTAATACTGAGTGAGAAATTAATGAATCCAAATATCAATTTTGATATTTTCCTCCCTACGGCTGATGAGGAGACCAAAACATATTTAAAGAATTCCATTAACACGGATGAGGAATTAAGCAAACAGTTTTTATCATTACTGGTAATTAACAGTTTTTTACCCGATCCTAACCTTACACCTTCAACTTTTCAACCATCAACTCCCGGTTATTCACCTGCTGTAGGAATTGCAACAAGCGAACTCCTTTCAAACCAATTAAGCCATTGGTTATCACAAATCAGCAACGATTTCGATATAGGGTTTAATTACCGGCCAGGAGATGAAATAACTTCCAACGAAATGGAAGTAGCACTTTCAACTCAATTATTAAACGACAGAGTCACTATAAACGGAAATGTCGATGTCAGAGGGAACCAGGCAACTCAAACCAACACAAGTAATATTGCAGGCGATTTTAATGTAGATGTTAAAATTAATCAAAGCGGAAAATTACGAGTTAAAGCCTTTACCAGGGCAAACGATAAATTAATCTATGAATGGGCACCTTATACCCAGGGAATCGGATTATTTTACCGTGAGGAATTTAATAATTTTCAGGAATTGTTACAGAAGTACTGGAATATGGTAGCTACAAAAAAAGGAAAAAAATAAAATCCCACTCTTAAAAAATCCATTTCGAATTGATGGTTGTTTCGCGGGTGCCGGAGGGAGTATATTTCCTGATGTTTGGCTGAAATGTTGATAAGTTATATCATTGACGAGATATAATATTATAATTTATATCTCGTTTTTTTATAAATTCGCGAAAAATAAAATTCTAAAAATGAGTAAATTGTTTGTTTTGTATCAGATTAATTTAACTGACACGGTTTCAGGGGGAATCCCGATTGAAGAGGCACAGGAAATCACGTTGTCATATTGGGAACTCGCCTTTAAAGGCGGGTGGATTATGGTACCTATCATTCTTTTATCGATCATTGCCGTTTATATTTTTGTTGAACGGTTTTTTGTTATCAGAAAAGCCTCAGTTGAAGATCTGCAGTTCATGAACCGGATAAAAGACTTTATTCATGACGGAAAAATTGAATCAGCTCTGACCCTCTGCCAATCTATCGATAAGCCGGTATCCAGAATGATCGAAAAAGGTATTCAGCGGATCGGAAGACCTTTAAGCGATATAAATGCTGCCATTGAAAACATCGGAAAACTTGAAATCTACAAACTGGAAAAAGGACTGCCTACTTTGGCAACCGTTGCCGGAGCAGCGCCTATGATCGGATTCCTCGGTACGGTTATAGGAATGATCATTGCCTTCTACGACATGGCCAATGCCGGCAGCAACATCGATGTTTCCACACTTTCCAACGGTATTTATACTGCCCTGATTACAACGGTTGCCGGTCTTATTGTGGGAATAATTGCCTATTTTGCCTACAATATCCTTGTATCCAAAGTTGAAAAGGTTGTTTTTAAACTGGAAGCAAATACAACCGAGTTTATGGATCTGTTAAATGAACCGGTTAAATAAGGCATATGTTCATAAAGTCCTTTTTATTTGATACAAAATGCACCAAAAAACTAATCTAACTTGAATATTGAGATTTATTTGAAATTTGGGATTTGGAGATTGATATTTATTATTTCCTGTTTACTCGGGTTAGGTTTAAGAATTTTAATTTTTTAGTAATACTTTTCTTATCAAATTAATATTATGGGATTAAGTACAAGAAACAAAGTAAGTCCAAGCTTCAGCATGTCAGGGATGACGGATATAATTTTTTTGTTATTGATCTTTTTCATGATCACTTCCACACTAATCCATCCGACAGCATTGAAGTTATTGCTTCCTAAAAGTTCACACCAAACATCCGCGAAGCCGATCACCACCGTTTCCATAACCCGGGATCTGCAATATTATATCGAGGATATCCCTGTTAAATTGGAAAATCTGGAACGAATTTTGCAAGAAAAACTGGGAGAAAACCCCGATATTTATATCTCACTACATGTTGATAAAAGCATACCGGTTGAACATCTTGTAAATGTTATGAATATCGCGAAAAACAACCAGTATAAACTAATTTTAGCTACCAATCCAAAATGAAAACCTGGCTCAGGGAACATAAAAACGGCTTTTTAGGCACAGTTTTATTTCATTCGATCTTAGCAGTTATTTTTGTAATTTTTGGTTTTATTACTCCACTGCCTCTGCCGGAAGAAGAAGGTATACTAATTAATTTTGGTACAGACCTGGACGGATCAGGGCTTATCGAACCTTCAGCTACCCCTTCGACACCCGAGGAAAGTCAGCCCGATATCAATACACCGGAGCCTGAGACGGAACAACCCGAAACTGAACAGGATATTTTAACCCAGGAGTTTGAAGAAGCTCCCGAAATTGAAACAAAAACACAACAAGACCTCGACGAAGAAGAAAAAGAAAGGGCAGCTATTGAAGAAAAAAGAAGACGACAGGAAGAACTCGAACGCCAGAGACAGGCTGAACTGGAAAGAATAAGACAGGAAGAATTGGAAAAACAACGCCGTGATGAAGAACAGAGAAGAATCCGGGAAATCCAGGATCGAACCAGAAGGGCTCTTTCGAACTCACAAAATTCCGCCTCCAATACAAGTGAAAGTGAGGGAGAAACAACAGGGCCCGGTAACCAAGGCGTTGAAACAGGCTCGGTTGAATCTACCATTCATTCTTCAGGTATAAGCGGATTGGGAGATAAGGGGATTTTATACAGTTTGGCCGGAAGAACACCTCAAACACTTCCTAAACCGGAATACAATTATCAGGTTGAGGGAATTGTCGTGGTAGAGGTTACCGTTGACCGTTATGGAAATGTTACCAAAGCAATTCCGGGAGTAAAAGGATCAACTACATTGAATGACCACCTGCATCGTGCAGCTAAAGAAGCTGCTTTGGCAGCAAAATTTGACAGGAAACCCAATGCACCGGCTTACCAGAAAGGAACAATTACTTATCATTTCATCCTTCGATAAAAAAGTCCAGCCACTTCCCCCGGACTCGATTGAAATAAAATCCGCAACCAATCAGTTGGAATGAAAACAACCAGAATGTTATACGTTATACGTTAAATGTTATAAGTTATGGTTCTTCAGGATAATGCGTAGTTCTCTTGGAACATTGGAATATTGGAATGTTGGAATAATGCCTGCCCTGCCTGCCCCGTAAGGAAGAATGACTGTGTCGGGGTTCACCCCGTTGGATTTATGGATTTATCCTACGGGGTAAAATTTGAGGTACGAAAACATTTCATCAGGGTAGGAGCTATTTCTACAGGGGAATAATCTGTTAATAGTCGTCTACAGCAGTCGGCAGTCGACAAAAAAATATAAATAGCCCAGTCTTCAGATTGCCGACTTAAAAATGCAAAGTATAATGAAATTAGCCATTATCAAGCCATAAACATTAAAATTCCGATATATTCAATTACTCCAATAAGTTTTGCTGCTGAAAAGAATATTGCGGCTAACAGAACATATCTTACAAACCCGATGCCCCAGCGAACCCCATATTTGGCGCCTAAATAAGCGCCCGCCATATTCCCGACAGCCAAGATCAATCCAAGCTTATAATCAACCTGATGATGGAGGATGAAAATAAATAAAGCAAAAGGAGTGTATAACAAGATTATGAAGACTTTCAATGCATTCGCCTTAATAAGATCGGCGCCTGCTCCAAGTACCAAACCCGCAAGAAGAAAGAACCCAACTCCAGCCTGGATAAACCCACCATATATACCAATAAAAAAGAAAATGATTATCTGAAAAACGGATGGTCTGGATTTCATCTCACCTTCCTGCCCTTTTATCCATTTGTCAGGTTTTATCATAATAATGAAAAACATTACCAGGAGCAAACCGCCAATAGTTTTACGCATTACTTCTTCATCAAAATTAATGGCTATTTGAGCCCCGATCAGTGAGCCAATGATTGCTGGAACGGCTATCCAAATACCTTCCTTCGGATTAAGGATCCTTTGTTGCTTGAAACTACCGACACTTACAATATTTTGTAAAAGAATGGCGATCCTGTTTGTTCCATTCGCCACATTTGCCGGTAGACCAAGAAATATAAGAAAAGGCAGGGAAAGAAGTGAACCGCCCGCGGCAAGGGTATTTATAAAACCGGTTAAGAGTCCTACGCCAATAACAGCTATGTACAGGTACCACTCCAATTTCGATCAATGTTAGTGTGTTGTCAAAGCTAAGGAAAAGAGTCTGATTTTTTGGTAGTTTTTACGTATACCCGGGATTGCGGAAAATATCTGGAATTATATTAATATGCAAAGATAATATTTCTAACGTTTTGTACATAATGATTTTCGCTGCAATATTAATAAGCAAAAAGAGCAAAATCCTTCATCATTCTATTCACTCTTTCCTTCACATTATCAATAACTTGTTCATTTTCAATATTTAGAATTACTTCATCCATCATTTCAACAATGGGCTCCATATGTTCTTCTTTGAAACCCCTTGTTGTAATGGCAGGGGTTCCCACTCTTAATCCGGAAGTCTGAAATGGTGACCGGGAATCAAAGGGGACCATATTCTTATTAATAGTAATGTCCGCTTTTTCCAGTGTGTTTTCTACTTCTTTTCCTGTAATTTCCGGCGCTTTGGTTCGAAGGTCAATTAACATGGAATGGTTATCGGTTCCTCCCGAGATAACCTTATATCCTCTATCCACAAAAGCCTTCGCCATTACCTTTGCATTTTTCTGAACCTGGATTTGATAATCTTTAAACTCCGGCATCAAAGCTTCTCCAAATGCAACAGCTTTGGCTGCAATGACGTGTTCCAGAGGGCCACCCTGAATACCCGGAAAAACAGCCGAATTAATGAGAGAGGACATCATCCTGATTTTGCCTTTCTTGGTGGCTTTTCCCCATGGATTTTCAAAATCTTTACCAATAAGAATAACCCCACCCCTGGGCCCGCGTAAGGTTTTATGGGTTGTAGAAGTAATAATATGAGCATATTCCAGAGGATTATTCAGGAGCCCGACTGCTATCAGGCCGGCAGGATGTGCCATATCAACTACTAATATCGCCCCTATCTGATCGGCAATTCCACGCATCCGTTTATAATCCCAATCCCGTGAATATGCTGAAGCGCCTGCCATGATCATTTTGGGCTTTTCCTTTAAAGCAACTTCTTCCATCTTGTCGTAATCAACCATCCCTGTATCTTCATCCACACCATAGGTTACCGGATGGTACAGGATTCCGGAGAAATTTACCGGGGAACCATGGGTGAGATGACCACCATGCGACAGATCCAATCCCATAAATGTATCTCCAGGTTGCAGAACGGTCATGTAAACAGCTGCATTAGCCTGGGCACCTGAATGTGGCTGAACGTTCGCGTAACCGGCTTTGAACAATTCCTTCAACCTGTCAATCGCAAGCTGTTCAGACTCGTCAATAAAGTCGCAACCACCATAATACCGGTGACCCGGATATCCTTCGGCATATTTATTGGTTAGGACAGTCCCCATTGCTTCCAACACATGTGGACTTGCAAAATTTTCAGATGCAATCAATTCTATTCCATTAAGCTGCCGCTGATATTCCTTTTCAATTATGTCAAAAATTTGTTTATCCTTTTTCATGTTAGGTAAATATTATTATTTATAAATGAGCTTAAAGATAAATCTTTCGACAGAAACTATGAAAGGATTTAAATACAATCTTTTTTCGGATTACGGATTCCAGGTTTCGTGTTTTCAGTTCTCAGCCTGCCACGTTTACCCCGTTGGAATAATTAATTGATAAATAGCATAACTTTAATTATTTGAAAAAGAACACCATCGGTGTTCGATTATTGTAGAAGAAAACCAATTAGATAGAACACGGATGACACAGATAACACGGATATACACAGGAAAAAGCAGAATTCAACTTTTTAAAAGGAAGGATATGAAATGCTACACGCAAATTTAACTGATAAAATTATAAAAGCTTTTTTGTGGTGAATAATACACTTGGTTATGGATTTTTGGAAAAGGTTTATGATAATGCCATGGCGATTGAATTAATTAATTATCTGAAAGTGACTAAGATGGAAGTTGGATTGTTAATGAATTTGGGCAAGAAAGCAAAATTTTAAAAAAGATATTTACAAATGACAGAAAATGAAGTTTGATGCATAAATACTTTAAATCTGTGTCATCCGTGTCATCCGTGTTCTATTCTTATTTATATTGCGGTCTTACTACAATAATCCAAGACCGATGGTCTTGTCTTTGGATAGCAACTTAAATGTTAATAACTAATCTTCATGTTTTTAGAAAATCAACCGGCCGTTAAAATACAGAAATAAGCTCAATTGACTACTAATGAATAACTTAATAACTCCCGGAAAAATTCATTCGAATTTCTCCGGGAAAGAATGAAGAATTTATTGAAAAAAAGTTAAACGAAATTTGCTAATCCGAAAAAAATATCTTTAATTTAATTTAATTTATATAACTAATCTAATTTTTACATTATGGAAGAAC
>JABUBN010000073.1_pt1 | contig 24352 bp, 8 predicted proteins | sample 7240341 | NCBI WGS metagenome assembly JABUBN01 (sample SAMN07256345, study PRJNA390944) | subsurface metagenome | isolation source: Methane hydrate marine sediment | place: Pacific Ocean: Eastern North Pacific, ODP site | reverse complement strand
GTTGTCAGCAGCCTGTGCAATACCCAGAAGACTCACCGCCAACAATAACCCCAATCCTAAAGTAATTAGCCTCTTCATCTTCTCTCACCTCCTTTCGCTTCGCTTCAGTCGGTGACCTGTCCCGATTCATTCATCGGGACGTCGCTAACACGTTCCTCCTTATTCGTCGGAACAGCGACCCTCCTTTCGCTTCAGTCTTTCTTAATCTTTCCATAGCCATCATCTCCTTTCTTTAAAATACAAATCCTTTATCATTTCCTTGTGAACACAAACAGCTTTGCATATCTTGAAAACTTTATCTCTTGCCCTAAAACTTCCACTGAAATAATAAACATATAATTTTTCCCCTTGTATTGTTCTTCTTCAGGAAAGTCTAAAAACATCTTCACCTCTTTAATAGAAAGTGGTCCTGCCTTCACTTCTGTCTTATCCAATGTCAGGAAAGAAGCGTCTGGTGTATCTTCAAAACCCGACTTCAAACCAGCCAGCGAATCCTTAACTCTCTTTACACTCACGCGATAAGTAAATGCTTTATCGTTAGGATTCATTATCTTAAGGGTCTGGCCCGTAAATCTCTCCACGTCGACTTTCTTCCCAACTTTCAATCTCCTGACCACTATGTTCGGAGGAGTAACATAGAAATCCAAACTGGATATGATTTTTTTGCGCTTTTCCGGTGGAATTACCTTCCCTGCTTTTCGTTCAGGTGCAATTGTAATCAGGAGTCTGCTCAGCAATGCCGCAGCAAACGCCCTTTTCCCTGGTGGCATACCTGACCAGATGTTCACCTGGTATTTCTTACCGAGGTACTTCTCATCATCCGGAATAGAGACAATAACGTCGGTGATTGCTGAAGCTCCGGGCTCGACGGTGAAGTAAGTCTTGGTTAATTTAATCCAATCCAAACTCGGAATCGGCTCGTAACCGGAACGTTTATCTCTTCCCCCCGGGTATTGTAGTTCCATTTCCAGGTCTACTGGATAATCAGAAGTGTTAATCACTTCCAGAGGTAGATTTACTAAATCTCGGAGATTGTAAGTCTGGCCAATCCGTAGATTCTCCACTACCACCTCACCAAAATAGGTCTTCAGCCCTACTGCCATCGCTACAGAAGTTACCAGCACCAGACACAAGCTAAGAATAATGCTTTTTCTTTTCACCATTTTTGTGACCCTCCTTTCTTATTTGTTCGTTGGGTTTTTTGTCTTTCTTTCCTTTTCATTTGGTCCGGACATTGCCATCCTCTTTAAGTTCCTTTTAGCGTCTTCGTAATTGGGATCAATTGTCAGTGCTTTCCGCCAATAGTTTATAGCCTCCTCCCTCCTTCCAATATTCGCATAAACAGACCCCAGATTATAATTAAGCAGGACATCGTCTGGGGTAATTTTTAAAGCCCTTTTCCATAACCCTATTGCCTGATTAAACATACCTTTATGGCTGTAAGCCCATGCTAAGTTATTCAACCCATCGACAAAATTGGGGAATAAATCCATTCCTTTTTGGAATGTGTGGATTGCCAGGTCAGCTGTCGGTTCACCAAGGACTTCTGCTTTCCACATATAGGCAGTTCCTAAATCGTTGTAATGGTAACTATCCAACGGATTCATTTCGATGTTCTTTTCGAACGCCAGAATTGCTCTCTCTATCCACATCTTCTTCTCACCTTTAGCGTAGCCGAGCACGGCTCTCTCTTTATAAGCATTCCCCAAGTTCGTTCGATACTTTTCTCCCCTTGGATTGAGCGAGAGGGATTTTTGATATTCAAAAATTGCCTTATTCCAGATTTTGTATTTCGAATAAACCATTCCTCGCTTAAAATGAATATCAGCAAAGTAAGGACGCAAAACTGTAATTATCAATAACACGCTAATGACTAAGATGACTGGATAAGCTATCCACCTCGTAAGTTGAAATTTCCGCTCTACTGTTACTGGCTTACTGGTCTTTCCCATGTGCATTCTGGCTTCTCCAGTGATGGAACTGTAGTCCGGGTTGAGTACCCGATTCCTCAGCCCCATGGTTATCCCCATCAGAAACCAAAAGAGCATTGAGGTTGTAAGAGTGCTAAACCCAAACTGGTTTTGAATCAACAGCGCAACAACTGATGCCAAAATACCAGGTACAATAAATGGAACGGTGGATGCTAGCTCTTTAACTGGATGCTTTACTCCAAATTTATTCTGCTGAACAGCAAAGCGTCTGGTTTGCCGAATCAATCTTATTCCCATGGTCAAAAAAGTAATCCATAACCATAGGTAAACAACTAAACCAATTAATCCCATCGTTGCTGCTACCTGCAAAAATTCATTATGAGGATAATCGGCAATGATATTTTTCCCGACAATCCGAACAAACTTGGTACTTTTATATTTCTGAAAAGTCAGCCCGAAGGTATCCAACCCCATCCCCAAGAACGGATGTTCCTTGACCATCTTTAATGTATCCTTCCAGGCGCAAATTCGACCGGCTATACCAATCTCTTTTAGCTCGAGAATAGAAGCCACTCTTTCTCCTACAACTGAATCTTTTCTGTAATCCGGGCGGTTAGCGCTAGCTGCAAGGTGTCCTGAGACGTTGCTTACCCTTTTTGGTAAAATGAAGATTGTCGTAATGAAAGCAAAAATTATTAAAACTAAACTGAGCCATTTCCTATTTTCCCGGAGTCCTTTCTTTCCTACTAATATCCCGAAGACAAGCAACGAAGCCAAAAAGCCCACCCACACCCCACGAGAAAGAGTCCAGATTAGACAAGTAAACAGCATAGCGCAAAGAAGAACAAGCATCCAACGAAGAATAGGCACTTTCCAATTTGTACCTTTGTTAGAACTTTGACTGGAGCCTATAGCAATTAAGCGGCTTAATGCCAGCGGAATCACCATAATCAAATAGGCTCCTAAGAAATTGGGATTGCCAAAGGTTGAAAAAATCCTTTCTTTTGGAGATTGTGCCCAGTCAACAAAATCTAACCCAAAATGTTGCAGAATTCCATAAATCGCTACTAAACCACTGCCAATTAGTATTGCGTCGATACTTTTTTCTATGTAATTCATTCTTAAATTACCAAGTACGATAAAGTAAATAATTACATAACCGATAATCGCCGATAGACCCCAGAAGTAAAATTTGTGTGCTCCCACAAAACTGAGGTAAAAGTTCGGTGAACGCAGGGTGGCAACAATACTAATCAAAAGGAATGCTAAGATGGGGAAATTCATCGGAGAGAGTATCCTGCTTTTGTTCTTTCCAAACGCTCCGATTTCATCGGAGCTACTCCTTTCAGTTTTTCTTAAATCGTGAAAGACTCGATTCTTCATACGACTCTCTATACTTCTAATGATTAAAACCATCCCACAAATTAGAACACTAATTCTAAAAAGAGTAATTTTGGGTAACGCAAAGGCGTCGTCCATCTTTGTGTTGAATACTAAGGGAAGAAGGAATATCAAAAGAAGTAACCCGAGATTTATTACCCTATCACAAAACCGAACGATTTTCTGGCCCATTATCTTACCTCTCCTGCTGATTTATCTCTTCGTTTCTCCCTTTTCAATTTCCTCAATCTGAGCTAAACCTCTCTTTGCATCAACATTATCGGGGTCTAATTCTAAAGTCTTCCTCCAATACCTCGACGCTCTTTCATTATCTTTTTCCAAAGCATAGAGCACTCCCAAATTAAAATAGAAATCCGGTTCATTCGGATTAATCTTCAGGCCATCGTTATAAATCTCAATTGCCTGTTTCAGCTTACCTTGAAGATAATAAACAGTACCTAAATTACTATAGGCATCGAGGAGATTGGGATCCATTTCTATTGCTTTCCTAAAGTTTTCTACTGCAAAACGATAAAATTTATTATCAATGTCTCGTCCTACATAAATATAAGCTGTTCCCAGGCCGCTATAACCCATAGCATCCTGTGGTATTGCTTTGCTGTATTTTTTATACTCTTCAATTGCTTTCGCAAAATGACGCATCTTTTCTTCTCTATTTACAACCCGAGCACCTATCTCCTGATGAACCCTCGCCAGTCGCTGATGATATGCGCTCTCTTCAGAATTCAAGGTAATCGCCTTATCTATTTTTAAAATTGCTTTATCGTAAAATCCTTTTTCCTCAGCAATTAACCCCTGCTTAAAATGCCCATCGGCTAAATAATATTTGATGGATGGGACTAAGAGGAGAATTGTCCCGACCGAAATTAAAATATAAACTCCCCATCGTATTGGCGTAATCTTTGACTTTACTGCCATTCCATAGTTTTCTTGGAACCCGGTAATTGGGTCTCGAGCCCTAAAGCTTGCTTCCTGGATTCCGGCTCTTGCCCTATACTTCCTACTCTCCACTATTTCCTTTGCCAGCACTACTACCATGCCCATAAAAAGCCAGAAAAATACTGAGGTGGTCACCATGCTAAAACCGAACTGATTCTGAATCAAAAGACCACCACAGGCACACAACAAACCTGTAATAAGAATATGGCTGTCATTAGCGGGTAGATACCTCGATTCTTGGGGACTCGAATCGTTAGAATCGAATCCTCGATTTTCAACCTCAGCCGCGGAATCCCGGAATTGCCAGTCGTCCCGGAGCGCCTTAAGTACTCCTTTTCCTTTCCCAAAGAAGGTAACCAGTAACCAAAGGTAGATGCCCAACCCAATCAACCCCATCGTAGAAGCAATCTGTAAAATTTCATTATGTGGGTAAATAGGATTTGCTTCAGTCCCAACTATCTTCCTATATTCTGGAGACATATATTTACGGAAGTTTAAGCCAAAAGTATCCAACCCGGTTCCCAACAATGGCAAGTCTTTAACCATTTTTAGAGTTGCTTTCCATGCCATTATTCTGGTAGCAATACCATATTCCTTCAGTTCTACTATTGATTGAGCTCTCTCCACCACAGCAGAGGTTCCCTGTCCTAAACGGGAAACCTGGGCAATAGATTCCTTTGCCTTCCCAACAAGCGGGGACTTCACCTTACCCTTATACAAGACAGATATGCCTGTAATTAACACCAAAAGCAGCAACAGGGGAACCAAACGTTTCTTGTTCTCCACTAATTGTTTCTTACCCACCAGGATTACAAAAATAACCATCGAACCGGAAAATCCCAGCCAAGCAGCTCTGGAAAGGGAAAAGAGCAGAACAACAAAGAGAAGAGCTAAAAGAGAAATTAGTAAAACGGTCCGTCTCCTTTGTCGTTCATGGTTTTCCGTCCAGAACCCTTGCTTTTTCATCAACATGCTTAGCGCAAGCGGAATCACCATAACCAAATATGCGCTTAGGAAATTCGGATTACCGAAAGTTGACCAGACCCTTTCCTGCCAGAACCTATTCCATTTAAAGAAATCTATGCCAAAGTGCTGAAGCATCGCATAGAGTGCCACAATGCCACTTCCTAACAGGATGGCCGAGATTACCTTTTCCACCTCTTCCCTGGTAACATTATTGATTGCAAAAAAGTAAATAAGAACATAAATAATGATGGACGAGAGACCGGCAAAGCGGTACATATACATTCCTTGCAGGCTAATTTTGGGATTTATCGAATGCAAGGTAGTCAAAACAGAGACCAAAAGAAATGCTATAACCGGCAAATTCAACCAAGACTTAACTAACCGCACTTTTCTCTTTTCCGTTCCCCTCTCGATCATCTTCACTACCCAGGCCAGAACAATAATCAAAACCAGGACCCTTACAAAAGTGACTTTTGGTAAAGCAAAAGCATCCTGAAAATTCGGATTAAAGACCAAGGGAAGGAAAAAGACCAAAATAAGTAACCCGAAGAAAATCACTCTGTTACAAACATTGATAATTCTGTCATTCATGTTTATCTCCTTCTGCAAACGCAGACTGAAGTCTGCTACTCCTTATGGTAATCCCTGTTCAGCTGAGATTGTTACTTTAATAGCCTGCTGAGTTGTCGTTGATGTGCTCAATGGTGTTTTTATTCTCAACCAGAAATGTTTTATATTGGATTCAAACGGCGGAACATTCTTACCGTTCTCGTTCTGAGAATTATCTACAGAAAATGCTGCCGTGGTACACTGTTGTAATGATTCGGTTAATATATCGTCGCTTTCCCAGTCAATGTCGTCATTATCTGGTTCACTTGGATGGAAGGCAGCTTGTAATGAAAACTCGTCGTTACCAGGAGTGTTATTCGGTGTCCACTTAGTGGACGAGGAACATTTTATGGAATAGGTCTCTGTAACATTGCCGTCATTGGTGACAGTAATATTGGCGCTAGATACAGCGCTAGTGCTTGCGTTCAATTCACCGAAGTTGTAGGTGTCGGTGGAGATGGAGACGCTGAGGATGGGGTTGACCCAGATGGTGGTGCCGTTGGAGAGGCCTGACCAGTTGGTGGGAACTTCGTCCCGAGTCCAGATTACGAAATACCAAGTGGAATCGCCTGTGAGGCCGGTAATTGTATAGGAAACTTCAGTGTGGGGAGCTACACTATGGGTAGGAATCCAGACCTCGTAGTCTTTTTTGTCCCATTGTTTAGTAGAATCAGTTGAATAGTCAATTCTATATCCGCTTGTTGAAACAAGGGTATTTTGCCAGTTATAATCATCTCCAGGAGTGGACCAGGAAAGGGTTACATCACCTGTAGCGCTGACGCAGAATCCTGTTAAATCGGTTATCGCTTCTGGCGGTCCAAAATCCCAGTTAGTATTGTTGCCAGAATCAGTAGAAGTGAAAGCGATAATTTTTTGCCCTTCCGAGGCGTTAGAATCTCGTACATTTACACCTGAAACATCCTGAGTGGCTGAAGGGTTAAGATTAAGATACCAGGTAGCTCCATTTAAGGTAGAGCGTAAGGTAATATCCTCAAAGTTAAGATAGCCAGTTACATAAGTAACAGTATCTGATGAGAACTTAACAAGCTTTCCACTTGCAGTAGAGACAAGACCATAGAATGTGGTTGAACCTGTAAGGGTAGAAGTGCTTGAAGCATTATCAAAGGTTACTGTGGATGAATTACATTCAAAAACTCCTTCTTCAAATGCCCAGTTGCCAGCAACATTAATGGGGTTGTTCTCACCCGATTTTGTATCCAAAGTTCCTGCAGATATGGTTAAATTGCCATCAACATCTAAGTCATCTTCCAGTTCGATGGTTGCACCGGCTGCATCTATCTGTAAGTTATTGAATGCACAAGTGCCTTCTGTTATCAAATCCCATGTCCCGCTTGTTGCATCCATAATCACAGTTGAGGAGCCAGCATTGAAGGTTCCTACTGTAACGCTGAAATCACCATTACAGGTTACTGTCGAGCCACCAGCATTGAATATGCCTCCGGTTTGAGTATAAGAACCAACTTCTAACAGTTCTCCATTGGTAGTAAAAGTGCCACCCGCTATACTGAAGGAACTGCTGGTGGTTAATGATTGGGAGGTATTAATAGATACTGTGGCAGTATAGGTGGAATAAATGACTACATCGGTCACCGAGGCATCAATATCAATATTACAACTTCCCAGCCCATCCCCATCAAAGATGGCTTTGTTGACAGAGGAAGGAACAGTGGCTGGCGGGTCGCCTCCTGAAGAGGTAGACCAGTTATCAGAGTCATTCCAATTGCCTGCCGAGGAAGCCACCCAGTAGCGGTCTCCCGGCTGTATGCCGCCAGAAGTCTTTGTGGAACCCACAATCACATAGTTAGCAACATTAAGCCAGTTTAACGAACCTACTCTAAACCAGTAAGTTGTACCCGCATCCAACTCCACCACTGTCAGGGTGCTTATGTTTACGTTTGTTGTAGATGATGATTCGTAAATTGGGTCAAAATTACTCTTTGTTGAAGCCTGGACTATATATCCTTCGCATGTGGAAGTGGATGGATTTTGTGGAAGTGCATCCCAGGTCAATGTTACACTGCTTTCAAATACTTTGTAAATCTGTGCATTTGTAACCTGATCGGCTAATGTTGATGTGGATGGATACGGCGTACTTATCCACTCAGTTGTACCGCTGTACAGGCTTCCCACTCTCAGGTAATATGTGGTATTCGGGTCAAGCCCCGTTACCGTTAAAGTGCTTATATTTGTATTTGTCGTTGAAGAAGATTTATATACTGGGACACAGGTATCTTTTGTTGATGCCTGCATGATGAAGCTGTCCGGCTCACCCTCCTTTGTCCATATCATTGTTATGCTGGATAAATACACAGCATATATCTCGGGACTGCCAGGCGGCTGAGTACTGACAGCTTTAGAAACTGCAGACACTGGAGATGTCTCGTGTATACCTGAAGGATTTCCATATTCATCTGTTGTTTTGATGGCTATCCAGTATTCCTTTTCTGCTTCATCCATTGTCAGCGTATGTTCTTCTGTCACTCCCTGGTTCTGGACTGTCCAGGTCTGTGAATAGGTTTTTATTACACCCTGGTCTCCATTCCACCAGTTTTCTGTGCTCCCTGAAACTGCATAGGTCGCATATTTTACAGTGTAGTATGCACCAATAGTATTATTCCCTGTAGTGCCGTCATCTCCGGGCGCAGTCCAGGTGAGTTCTATCTGTTTCTCATTATCTCCGGTTAATGCGGACAGATTTGTTATAGCATTCGGTGCTTCTGTATCAGTTGGAGGTAAAATGGAAACCTCAAGATAAACATAATCCGTCCAGATATATTTTGGCTGATTCCCAGGGTCTTCCTTATAGAATGCCAGTGAAACCTTGTTTTCCGAATCTATATAATCAGAACAGGTAGCGCTTATCGTGCCGTTCAGCACTTCCCACGCGTCGTTAACATTTGAAGTGTCTAATTGCTCCCACTGTGTATTGGTCTCGTTCCAGATATACAAGTTGTAGTTGGAAGTATCATCAATCTCACTCTGCACCTTTATCCAGCCGTGGAGACTACTGACATAGTCCTTATATTCAGATATCTGGAAAGTATATGTATACTTCACTGGAAATTTATCGTTAAAAATCTCATAGCTTGTTTCCTCAGGGGCTTCTATAGTGGCGTACATAGTTTCTGTAAAATCGGTTTTTGTCGTATAAGCCTGCTCTTTTGTGTTAACATTAAAAGCTATATTGTTATCAAGCAAATATTTCCATGCCCACCTGGTCACTCCTGTACTCTCACTAAAATCGTATTTGCCAGTTGATGAATGCACCTCGTATGCTCTTGCCCATGCCTGGCTGCCCTCTGCTAATGTGTCAATAAACGATGTATTATTCCTATCATCCGTGGTTTTTATTGCAAACCAGTAAGTTGCTCCTGGAGTAAATCCGAGCAGAGTCTTATCTTCTGTATTTCCCTGGTCATCTACCTCCCAGGACTGCTGATAGGCATAAGCACTGTTCCACCATGCTGTAGTGTCTCCTGCTAAATCAGAAACAGAATAGGTGGCAAATTTCAGTGTGTAATAAGAACCATATACGTTATTGCCTGTGTCCCCGTCGTCCCCTGGTGCTGTCCAGCTCAGGTCTATCTGACCTGCATAATAATCTCCGGTCAGGGCTGAAAGGTTGGTCACTGCTGACGGCGCAATAGTATCCTGGACCTTAATAGTAGAAGTGCCAAGCTGTACAGGCCAGCTTGTTGCAGTTACATCCATTGTGGAATTGACATCAGAAGCCTGATAAATCTCAATGCCTACTGTATTTCCTGTAGTTGCGTCTGATTTTACATCCAAAACAACATGAACATAACAGGTAGAACCAGCAGAAAGACTTAAACCTAAAAAGGTTGCATTATCACTGGCATCAAAGTTTTCTAAACCAATCTGTGTATCTTTATCTGATTCCCAGTTGCCGTCTCCATCATCTTTATACAGCTTCACATTTTCCAGTTCGCCGTCCGCATCGCATGAACCGTATTCAGTAATTTTAATCTGGGAAATTGTCCCTATACCGTTAAACTTGAATGTTCCCATGCAGTCTCCTGTATCCCCTATTTCAACAGTTGAAGGAGGAACGGGAGGCGTGCCATCAGTATGTTTACTTACAACTGTGTTTGATTCTTCCTCTATTAGTTTAATGGCAGACAAATAAGTTTTATCATTGCTCAGGCTGGTTATAGTAACTGTTATGGTTGAACTTTCCGGCACTATATTTATCCATTTTGCAACATATCCGTTATCCCAGTTGTCGCCGGCGTTATAATCCGTGCTGTCATTTGCCATATCGGTAGTTGTTATATTGACGCCTACGCCTTCGGAACTATCGTTTACAAAACTGGTAACATCTGAAATAATGTATTTGCCTACTCTGGTATAGTCAGAACGGGCGCGCAGACCCAGAACCACCACTGTATACTTCTTGCTGTTTGAAACACCTGTCAATTCGATTATCATATCCTGAGGAGCATCTAAAGCTCCATCGTAGGTAATACCTGCAACATTCATAGAAGATACTACTGCTGTGCCAAATTCAGCAGCAGCGTCTCCATTCACAGGATATACCGGTGCAGGACCATATATGTCTTCAGCGCCAGTACCTTCGCTAGGGCTAGTTCCAGAAAAAGTTATAGTTACTCCAGTAAGCTCGCCATCAGGATATGTTTTCAATTCTCCTGGAGAATCCGCTCCACCGTAGTTAGTTATGGGGTCATCACTATCCCAAGCTGAATTACTATAGTCTCCACAGTCATTATATGCGGTCCAGGCTTCGCCGACTCCTCCTGGACTCGTAATGTTTGAAACGCCTAACTGCACAGGCCAGCTTGATGCAGTTGTTGTTGAAGTGCATATAATATCATCCTGATAAAGTCTGATACCCACGGTTTCATCTTCAGTGGCGGATGACTTCACGTCCAGTACCACATGAACATAACATGTGGCACTTACTTTAAGATTCAACCCTGAGAACGTGGCTGTTGAGGATGTGCCGCTGAAAGTTTTTGTTGAACCAAGCTGTGTATCATAACCTGACTCCCAGTTGCCGTCCCCGTCATCCTCAAAGAGTTTTACATTCTCCAGGTCATTTACTGCATAGCAGCTGCCGTATTCAGTAATGGTAATCTGAGTAATTGTGCCTGTTGAACCATAAAATTTAAATGTGCCCATGCAGTTCCCTGCGCTTCCTTTATTCACACTGGTTGGAGGAACAGTTGGGTCTCCCTCTGTGTACTTACTGACAATCGTAAATTCACCAATACTTGACTCGCCTAATTGCACAGGCCAGCTGGCAGCTATCACTCCTGCGCTGGAGGTAACATCAGAAGCCTGTGATATTTCTATACCTACTATATTACCCTGTGTTGCTGTTGTTGAGACCTCCAGGACAACATGGACATAACAGGTAGCACTTGCTGTAAGGGTTAACTCCGAGAATGTTGCTGTTGAAGATGTACCGCTGAAATTGGTTGTTGAACCAATCTGAGTATCTTCCCCTGACTCCCAGTTTCCATCGCCGTCATCTTTAAATAACTTTACATTTTTTAAAGCACTGGTTGCAATGCATGTGCCGTACTCAGTAATTGTAATCTGAGAAATAGTTCCTGCACCGCCAAACTTAAATGTGCCTAAACAAGTCGTGGTTCCCTTATCAACAGTTGTGGGAGGTACCGCAGGCGTGCCGTTGTCATACGCACTTACAACTGTCATAGTGTCTGTTCGCGTAAGATACAGCTTTACTCCAGCAGCTATTTCAGTTGAAGCAGTTATATCATTCCAGTTTCCTATTGCCAGCAGGTTGCTTCCATCATTTAAATTGCTCATATAACTTGTAACATCAATTGTGCCATAGGTATAATCAGGATTCTTATCAGCATCACCATCTGCATCGTGAGCTGCAGATGCTGTCTTATCCCAGATATCATTAGCTCCTACTGTTGGTGAATTGGCTGATTTATAAATCTCTGTTCCATTCAGCCAGACAGTAACCGCTTCATCATAATCCACCTGTAACTTCATGCTTTCATTGTATAATGATTTGTCATAGCAGGTAAAAGGAACCCTTATGAAAACACCATGTACGCCATTCTTATTATCTATAGAGGTATTCATCCATGGCCAGGCTAAAGTAGTGTCATAACCTACACACAACTCACCACTGTTCCAGCCGCCAGCAGTTACTGTAGAGAACGCAGTTATCCACCACTGCTCATCATTAGGCCAGCCAGTAGGGTTCTCCTCATCAGCAGCTGTATAATCAATGAAATATGAGCATCTTGTCCCTGCTCTTTCTGCAGTGTTTACCATTACCTGAGTTTCTAAATCTGACCTGGTTTTTGTAACTACTGTTGGAGAAGCCCAGCTGGGGTCTTCATTTACTGCTCTTAATTGGAAGCCATTTGTCTCATCGAAATGGGCATAGAATATTGTGGCAAAATCATCGTAATCACTCTCGCCAACCATCCCTCCAGAAACACCTGTATCGCATTCAAAAACACCGTCATAATCTTGAAATTTGTGGACATGGGTATGGCCACAGAAGTACGCCAACGCCCTTTCGGTCTTTAGAAGGTTCCAGAACCTGTCTCTGTTATCCGGATGTCCATCTAAAGAATCACCAACATGCCTTTGCCATGCCTCAGGATACGCGGGTTCATGACCTACAACAACTTTGTATGGCTTTGTAGTATTTCTTAGGTCATTCTTTAGCCAGTCAAATAATGCATTTACCACATCACCATCTGTGCCTGTATCACTTGTGCCATTAAAATATTCATTGATGACTACAATATGTATCTCTCCTATATCATATGAATATGTGGTCTGTTCACAATTTGTAGGTCCTGAATTTGGATTAAAAGAGTAACCAGAAAACTTATTCTTTAACACAGGCATATCATAGGAATTATCAATTTCATGGTTTCCTACAGCGTAGAAAACAGGTGTGGTACTTACATCAGACACAGTGTAAGCATCATCAAAGGTCTGCTGACCTGACTCAGAGATATAATCCATATCACCTGCTGTAACAACAGCATTCAGTGTCCAGCCAGACCCCATCTGGTCATTTATCTGATTTAAGTCATTAGTTAACTGGCTCTCCCCATCTCCAAAAAGCCTTGGTCTTCCATCGCAAATAAAAGCAACGGTTGCTTCCCCAGTATAAATGGCAATATTAGATGTTCCCAGCTGTACCGGCCAGCCTGATGCAGTCGTTGTTGTAGTACAGACAATGTCATCCTGATACAGTTCAATACCCACAGTTTCATCATCAGTAGGATTTGCGTTGACATCCAGAACTACATGCACATAACAGGTGGCACTCGCCGTAAGACTTAGACTTGAAAAAGTTGCTTTATTACTGGCATTGAAAGTGGTTGTTGAGTCAAGCTGAGTTGTATCATCACCTGGCTTCCAGTTGCCATCACCATCATCCTGGAATAGCTTCACGTTTTCTAAATCATTAATTGCATCACAAGTTCCGTACTGAGTAATGGTAATCTCGGTAATTGTGCCTGAGCCGTCAAACCTGAATGTACCCATGCAGTTCCCTGCACTGTCTTTATACACAGTTTCCGGAGGAACCGACGGGCTTCCCAGTGTATAGCTGCTGACAATTATTACCTGTCCTATGTATGCAGTGCCCAACTGCACAGGCCAGCTTGAGGCAGTAGCTGTTTTAGTAGAAGTAACGTCTGTTGAGCTAGAAATTTTTATCCCTATTGTATCAGCTATTGTAGCAGTGTCTTTGACATCCAGAACAACATGGACATAACAGGTAGCACTTGCTGTAAGGGTTAACCCCGAGAATGTTGCAGTTGAAGATGCACCACTAAATGTGGTAGTTGAACCAAGTTGAGTGGTATCATAACCTGGCTCCCAGCTACCATCGCCGTCATCCTGGAAGAGTTTTACATTTTCTAAATCATTTACTGCATCACAGGTTCCGTATTCTGTTATTGTAATCTTTGAAATAGTTCCCGAACCGTCAAATCTAAATGTGCCAAGACAATTTCCTGTGCTTTGTGTATTTACATAACTTGGAGGGACAGGAGGCGTGCCGCCCGTATAGGCGCTGACCTTAGTTTGAGAAGGAGTATATTCAATTGTGAGTTTAGGTCGATAGCTAAGCGTACCGTATTCGCGGGAATATACGTCACCACCATTGATTGGTACATAGTCCTGAATAATAATACCGTAGTTAGGTTTAGTGCCGTTTATCCAGGCTTGCACTAAGGCAATCCCGTCTGAATTGAGATTAATGTTGTAAGGTTGACCAGGAGTGTTGGGTAACAGTATGGTTCCCAGGATAGTACTACCCCGGTCATTGGCACCCTGCGCACCAGCTGTCTGCCAGTTTGTACTACCATCATAGGTTTCCCAATCCGCGCCACTTCCTGTAGTGCTATTGCCTTCTAACCAGTTAAGCTTCATCTCGTAAAGTTCATATTCATCACTAGCATCTCCAGCACATACAAAGGTAATCGTAGCGGAAGATACTATGCTCCCGGAAGGAATATCAGAGATATCCCATTTAATAAGGACTGGAGCTTCAGGGTTTTCGCCATCGAAGTTCAAGTTTGTTCCGGCTCCGTAGTTGGTCGTGGTATTGAGAGAATCGAGATATGTATCTCTTGTATCATTATAACTAACAGTAGGATAAACTCCATCCTGGAAAGATTTAGTGATTGCTGCCTCTATCTTTATAGTTTTATCATCATATGCTATAGTTGTGCCTGCATTGTCTACTTCTAATTCTAAATTATCAGCAACTGAGCCAGCACTAAAATTCGTAAAGGATAGACCAGATACGGTTATGGAATCTGAAGCAGCAAAGTTTTCCGTAACATCTATCACCAAAGTCTTATTTGAATCTTCATAGCTAACCGTGGTAGAAACCTTGCTTGCAGCTCCACCTCCAATAGTAGCAGTAAGATCTGTTTCGTCCCAGGTCATGTTAAAATCTGAGGGGATTTTTATGCGGATGTCATTGGCATCAGTAATAGCGGGACTAGTAGAAGCATCAGTTATAGTCATGGTAGAGATAGCAGTGGCTGGGTCACCTACTGCAAAGGTCTGATTTGCGGCTGAGGAAATGGTCGGTCCAACAATGGTTATAGTTTTATCATCATAAGACGCAGTTGAGCCGTTATTGGCTGTTTCTAATTCTAAGTTATCAGCAACTGAGCCAGCAGAGAAGTTGGTAAAGGATAGACCAGATACGGTTATGGAATCTGAAGCAGCAAAGTTTTCCGTAACATTTAACACCAAGGTCTTGTTTGAGTCTTCATAACTCACTGTGGTAGAGACCTTGCCTGCAGCTCCACCACCTATAGTAGCAGTGGTATCTGATATATCCCATTCCATATTAAATGTTGAAGGAATCTTTATGCGGATGTCGTTGGCAGCAGTAATAGCGGGAGTAGAAGTATCAGTTATAGTCATGGTAGAGATAGCAGTGGCTGGGTCACCCACTGCAAAGGTCTGGTCAGCAGCTGAGGAAATAGAGGCTCCAGCAGCAGCAAGTTCTTGAAGCATAATGGCATTGGAATACTCATGAGTCCCATCCCTCACCGTTATTACCATGTCCCCATCTGAACCCGGATTAATATCCGTCCAGCCTGCCACATAACCATTTGCTGTATTATACCCCGTACAGTACTCTGCCGTATCACCTGCTGTTGTTGTTGTGCTCAGGGTTACTCCTGCGGACGAATCTGTATTAAAACTATCCACATCAGAAATCTCTATTTCGGAAAACCTATCAGTATAGGTCACTTCAGCTCTGTTCCCAAAATGCACAAATCTGTATTTTTTAGCTGGATCTAATCCTGTAAAGGTAAAAACATGGTTACCTGTATCATATCCTAAAGGTCCATACGCATCTATCTTTCCATAAAAAATATCATATGCATCAGTCCCCTCATTAGACATAGCACCCTGACCGGAATGTGAGTTAAGATCCCCTACTACGCTTAAATAAGCACTTAAAGTTGATCCGTCAGCATAATCGACTAAATATCCTGCCGACGTTTCCCCTGTTATTGAGGTATAATTAGTAACATTACCAAAAGACGGACCAACGGGTCCACCTAAATCATTGTAGGCAGTCCACCCCCCAGAAGTTATGGTTATAGTCTTATCATCATATGCTATAGTTGTGCCTGCATTGTCTACTTCTAATTCTAAGTTGTCAGCAGATGAGGCAGCAGAGAAGTTGGTAAAAGAGAGACCAGATACGGTTATGGAATCGATGGCAACAAAGTCAGTGGTAACATCTATCACCAAAGTCTTGTTTGAGTCTTCATAACTCACGTCGGTGGATACCTTGCCTGCAGCTCCACCACCTATGGTAGCTGTAGTATCTGATATATCCCATTCCATATTAAATGTGGAGGGAATCTTTATGCGGATGTCATTGGCATCAGTAATAGCAGGACTAGAAGCATCAGTTATAGTCATGGTAGAGATAGCAGTGGTTGGGTCACCTGCTGCAAAGGTCTGGTTGGCAGCTGAGGAAATGGTCGGTCCAACAATGGTTATAGTCTTATCATCATAAGACGCAGTTGAGCCGTTATTGGCTGTTTCTAATTCTAAGTTATCCGCAGCTGAGCCAGCAGAGAAGTTGGTAAAAGAGAGACCAGATACGGTTATGGAATCGATGGCAACAAAGTCAGTGGTAACATCTATCACCAAAGTCTTGTTTGAATCTTCATAACTCACGTCGGTGGATACCTTGCCTGCAGCTCCACCACCTATAGTAGCAGTGGTATCTGATATATCCCATTCCATATTAAATGTGGAGGGAATCTTTATACGGATGTCGTTGGCATCAGTAATAGTGGGAGTAGTAGGATGGTCAGTTATAGTCATGGTAGAGATAGCAGTGGCTGTGTCACCTACTGCAAAGGTCTGATTTGCGGCTGAGGAAATGGAAGCGGCAGCAACAAATCCATGCTCTATAAGTTTAATGGCAGATAGGTAAGGCTTATCTGCCGGGTATGAGTCGTAGGCAATACCTATAACAGTGAGGGTTATAGTATCACTTGTAGGCACAATGTTTGTCCATTTGGCGACATAACAATTATCCCAGTTGTAGCCGGCATTATACTTTGTAGTATCCCCTGTTCTATCCGCTTCAGGAATGCCTATTGAACTACTATTGGTATAGCTAGAGACATTGGAAATGGTATAAGAAGACCATCGGTTATAGGAACTCTCGCCACGCATACCTAACACTACCAATGTATATGTTTTACTATTTGAAACCCCTGTGAATGTAGCTATTATATTGCCACCTGTAAGGGCGTAGGTAATCATTCCCGTGTTGATTATTGTTCCAAATTCTGTAGCAGCATCGCCTGTTGGCGGATATGAAGGATTACCATGTGAAGTATCACAACCAGCTCCTTGTGTTACGCTAGTTCCAGAAATAGCGAGGGTTACTGGAGTATCTGTACCATCAGAATATTTTATCAAAGTTCCTGAGTTGGGGGGATAACTAGCACCACCACCAATATTGGTAACATTGCCTGGGGATCCATAGGTTGCTATGTTTCCGTAATTGCCACTGTCATTGTAGGCAGTCCACACCACAGAAGTTACGGTTATAGTCTTATCATCTTCAGCTATGGTTGAGCCGTCATTGGCCGTTTCTAATTCTAAATTATCCGCATCTGATGTAGCAGAGAAGTTTTTAAAAGAGAGACCAGATACGGTTATGGAATCGATGGCAACAAAGTCAGTGGTAACATCTATCACCAAAGTCTTGTTTGAATCTTCATAACTCACGTCGGTGGATACCTTGCCTGCAGCTCCACCACCTATGGTAGCAGTGGTATCTGATATATCCCATTCCATATTAAATGTGGAGGGAATCTTTATACGGATGTCGTTGGTAGCAGTAATAGCGGGACTAGTAGAAGCATCAGTTATAGTCATGGTAGAGATAGCAGTGGCTGGGCCACCTACTGCAAAGGTCTGATTTGCGGCTGAGGAAATGGTCGGTCCAACAATGGTTATAGTCTTATCATCATAAGCCGCAGTTGAGCCGTTATTGGCTGTTTCTAATTCTAAGTTATCCGCGGCTGATGTAGCAGAGAAGTTTTTAAAAGAGAGGTCAGATACAGTTATGGAATCTGAGGCAGCAAAGTCAGTAGTAACATCTACCACTAAGGTCTTATTTGAATCTTCATAGCTAACTGTGGTTGAGACCTTGCTTGCTGCTCCCCCTCCGATGGTAGCAGTGGTATCTGATATATCCCATTCCATATTAAATGTTGAAGGAATCTTTATGCGGATGTCGTTGTCAGCAGTAATAGTGGGGGTAGGAATGTCAGTTATAGTCATGGTAGAGATAGCAGTGGCTGGGTCACCTATTGTAAAGGTCTGATTTGCAGCTGAAGATATGGTTGGGAGAGGAATACTATAGTAAACAGTAACAGCAACATAATCAATATTTGTTGTTCTTCCAGTATTAGCACAGTAACCCCAGATTTTTACCTTAAATGTTGAGGTAACCTCGCTAACTGTCCAGGAATGTCCCCAGGTATCTGTCTCGCCACCTTCATCATAATCTGTGTCTAATATTGGAAGTTCGCCTGAATCAGGAGTTCGGTAACCTGCAGTATAACTTGTCCCATTATCCCAGGAGAGATATGTAATAAGATAGCCATCAGCCAGCGCCTGGCTTTCGGATGCCTGGATATGAACCACAATACCGTTAATAGTCGAACCTGCAGGGATTCCTGAAAAATCAAATCCACTTAATGTACCAGTTGCTGCAGTTACATTGGTCGTGGCGTATTGGTCATCTTTTGCGGCAAGTCGGGAAGTCGTCCAGTCGGTCCAGTTCGCAACATTGGTTGCTGTAGGAGCAGTAGACGGACCTACACTGTAAGCCCATAAATGCCCGGAAAAAAGCATTATACTGAGGGTTAAGAAATAAACTATTCTTTTTATTAATCTTAATCTGTTCATTGTCATCACTTTATTTTTAAAAAACTTGAAATTACTAATCAGTAAAACTTCCCTTAGCAGAGCCGTCGCTCTCTAGCTACATTCCTACTCTATGGTGGTCACTACAATTTCTACTCTCCTATTCTTTGCTCGTCCTTCTGCAGTCTCATTGGAAGCCACAGGCTTATTATCGCCGTAACCATTGACCAAAAAACATTCTACAGATATGCCACTCCTTTCCATCAAATAGCGAAAAACTTCATTAGCCCGCGCTTCCGAAAGCGCTAAATTAGATGGATAAAGAGATTCGCGCCCCACTGGTAAATTATCCGTATGGCCTTCAATAGTAATCTCTACCTTTGGTTCTTGTTGCAAAATCTTAATGACTTCCTCCAGAACAGGAAATGCCTCTGAGCTTATTCTGGCACTGCCACTTATGAAAAGCAGACTCTCGCGTATGATTAGCCGCCTGGAAGGTATTCCCTTCTCCTCTACTTCTATCTCTTCTCTTTTTACTTTAACCTCAACTGGGCGTTTTGGAACCGCCTGACGAATAGTCAGGGAAAGGCGATGGGAACCATAAATTTGTTTAATACCCGAAAGTGGATAAATAAAGGCATAATCAAATTCGAATACCGATACATTGAAACTCGTCCCCAGAGAAAGACTCCTGTATTCCCTGCTGCCAATCCCTATACCACCCCTTATCCCCAGTTTTTTGCTGAAGAACCACTTCTCTGCTCCAGCATAAACATTTACATCCCTGTCTTTGAATGCTGTATCCAGTGCAAGATTAAGCGTCCTATTCTTATAGGCAGACCCTATCTTAACAGAGAGAGGAACCCTGCTTCCTTTGTAAGCTAATTCTACATTTGGTTGGTTAACATCCATTAAAGCTAAACCCAATGACAGCTTGCCTGTAAGATTACACAATACTCCCAAATCCATACTAAATGCCCCGGCAGTATAACCGTGAGCAATAAATATTGGATTTGCCCGAGTATAGGCATCTTTTCCATATCTCTTCGATAAAATTTTCAGGTTCATTCCCATATACCATGGTGGGGATATCTGCCTGCCACAGGAGAAGATAAATGTATTCTCCTGATAATATTTAGTTAAGCTTAGATTTGACCATCCTATTCCCAGAGTGCCCCAACTTAATGGATATCCATACCCTACAAACCCACTTCCCAGATTTGTCTCTCCTGGACCACTCAGTCCCCAGTAGAGTTTCCCATACCCACAGGTGAATTCCTTCTCCTTAAGCTGGGCCAACCCAGCTGGGTTATAGTAAATAGTATTAACATCGTCAGCCAGCCCAACAAAAGCATTTCCCATGCCAATCGGTCTCGCTCCCACGCCAAGGTCCTCGAAGTCCCCAAGAGAGACGTTAAACCCGAGACCGCAGACTATAATCACCAACCCTATTAAAATGAGCTTTTTATTCATCCATTTCATCTTTTCCCCAATCGCAAACTTTGCTTCCTTTTTTGTAGCGGTAAAGCGCAACCTTTGCTCCCCTTTTATTTTGCACAGATTGAATCTGTGTCTACAATGGGCTTTGTAGGCACGGTTTCAACCGTGCAGAAATCTATCTTGACAAGCACCTCTCAACATGATATACTTTTTTCGTAGAGGTGATAAAAATGTCAAGCAATTTCCAAGCATATCTTGTTGCAAAAATCCCTGAAAAATCAGTCTTGGTCCGGAGGGCAGATTTATGCGTATCTACATAGACACATCTGTTATAAATGGGTTGTACGCTGAAGATGCTCCTTGGATAAAAGAAGCAACGGAAAATTTCTTTACAGTAGCGCAAAGAAATAACTATACCGTATATGCTTCTGACTTTGTCATTACTGAAATCGAAAGGACACCTAATCCAGTAAGACGTAAAAAACTTCTTAATGCCATTAAAAAATGTAGACTCAAAAAGATTCTTACTACAGAGGAATCTGAAAAACTTGCCGAGATTTATATTAAAAATGATATAATACCTCATAAATATTTGCCTGATGCTTTGCATATAGCCATCGCCACAGTTCATAAAATCCCGGTTATGGTGAGTTGGAACTTCAGGCATATAGTAAGACATGAAACGCGTATTGGTGTAAATGCTGTAAACAAAAAATATAGCTATATGCAAATAGACATTTGTTCTCCTGAGGAGGTGACTTAAGATGCCTATAAAAGAGCCAAAATTTATGCAGGAGCTCCATAAGATTAGAGCCCAAATAACAAAAGAGTGGAAAAACAAAAATGCCCATGAAATAGTTTCCTCTATTCGTAAAGAAGCGGCAAAATCCAAAAATATATTTTTAAAAGCTACTTCTAAATGAAGAAGAAAGAGCCAAAATTTATGCAGGAGCTCCATAAGATTAGAGTTGAAGTCAAAAATATGGATGTAGTCTGTCATAATCTTCCTCCAGAAAGTGCTGTTGAAGGTCTACTCGGACTCAATTTTCTCAAAAGTGCTGAAGCAATCATTGATTTCTCCAAAAATATAATCGAAACTCCCAAATAAGTATTTTCCCCATTGATATTTTATCTGACTTGTGATATATCTCTGGAAAGTTTAGCTTCGGGAAAAGAACGGCTTCTCTTAAAATCTACTAATCCCATAATAAATCTTGATTGATTATGACTGTAGCAACAAAGCATAAGCTTTGCCTCCCTTTAGTTGGGCAACCAAGGTTGGCCCGCAGTTTACCCCGACAAAGTCCCGATTAATCGGGACAGCTACATTCCTTTCCACTCATAATTCGGCCTTCGTAATTCATAATTTATTTGGCAAGCACTATCGTTCCGTTTATAACCTTCCCTCCTGATTCAACTTGATATATGTAGATTCCACTCCTCGCCATCCTCCCATTCCTGAACCTTCCATTCCATACCAGACTATTTTCATCATCTCCCCGGGAAAGACTGTCATATACCAATGCCCCGGTAATATCAAATATCTTGCCCACAACCGCTTCATCAGGGTCTGCTCCCTCAAAGTAGATTTTTACAGTCTTATGAATCCCGCCTCCATATGGTGTAAATATCTTAGGCCACACGCTGGTCACCCTGAACCCAGCTAAATTAAATGTTTTCTTTATAGCAAACTTGCTTAAATGTTTCGTTCTAACTGTGACTATCTGTCTATCCTTATCTACCTCTCCTCCCAGCTTTATCCATTCAATCCCATTGAACCAGTAGACTGCCAGCCTGTTAGCGGCTTCAGAGGCCGGAATATCACCTCCTATCTTCCCATCATTTACCTCGTAATGGAGGCTAATCATCGCCCTTCCACCATTAAACTTAAATCCTTGTATCTCTTTTCCACTATCTGCCTCCATTGCCTTGATATCATAACAAGTTATAGTATCACCATCTCTCTCTTCGTTATCATCCCTTTCCAGAATTATGTTTATGTCTTCATCATACATATTACCCTTGTAGAGAATTGAATTTATCTCTTCTGGCATCTTTATCTGATTCCTTGGGTCATCATCAGCCACTACAATTACATTTATCTTTTCCGTGGTATCTACAATCATTGAGCCCCTGCTCTCATTGCCATCAATATCTTCTGCCTTGATTCTGTAATAGTAAATCTCTCCATTAACTGCATCCGTTGAGGAAAAGACGTTATTTCCTACAGAGTTTATTCTCATCCAGGTCCCTTCGGTTGAAGTCGCCCTGTAGACATCATATCCTTCTAAATTTTCTTTCTCTCCCCTAATATCCTTAGTAACTTTGCTCCAGCTCACCTCAAATACTTTAGAACTAAGAAATCTCCCCTTTATCCCACAGGGCTCCCTCGGCTCAGCTATTACTTCTGGGGAACTAACGTCTCTAATAGTTGAGGCACCCAATTGCACAGGCCAGCTGGAAGCAATTACATTCTTTGTTGAGGTAACATCAGAGGATTGCGAGATTTGAATCCCAATTGTGTCGTTGTGGGAGGCTATTGATTTTACATCCAGGACAACATGAACATAGCAGGTTGAACAAGCGACGAGACTAAAACCAGAAAAAGTGGCTGTTGAAGACGAGCCGCTAAAGGTTGTGGTTGACCCAAGCTGAGTTGTATCTTCCAATGGTTCCCAGTTGCCGTCTCCGTCGTCCTGGAATAGTTTTACATTTTCTAAATCATTAGGCGCATTGCAGGTTCCGTATGCAGTTATAGTAATGTTAGAAATTGCGCCTACACCGTCAAATTTAAATGTGCCAAGACAGTTTCCTGTGCTTTGTGTATATATATAACTCGGGGGAACTGCAGGTGTGCCACTGTGATACTCACTTGCAATTGTTGTAGTGATTTCTGTTGTAAGATAGAGTTTTATTCCAGCAGCAAGGTCACTGGAGGTAGTTGCACTATTCCAGCTTCCTATTGCCAGAAGGTTACTTCCTTCATTTAAACTGCTCATGTAATTAGTTACATCAAAGGTGCCATTGGTATAATCAGGATTCTTATCAGCATCCCCATCTGCAGTATGAGCCGATGATGCTGTCTTATCCCAGATATCATCTGCGCCTACTGTTGGAGCATTTGCTGATTTGTGAATCTCTGTTCCATTCAGCCACACAGTAACTGCATCATCATAGTCAACCTGTAATTCCATACTGTTATATGAGGATTTGTCATAACAGGTAAAAGGAACCTGTATGAAAACACCATAGACGCCGTTCTTATTATCTATTTCAGTATTCATCCATGGCCAGGCTAAAGTAGTATCATAGCCAACACACAACTCTCCACTACTCCAGCTGGCAGTTGTTGTGCTGAATGCATTTTCCCACCATTTGCTGCTATTATTTCCTGACCAATCGGGATTAGACTCATCAGCGGCAGTATAATCAATGAAATATGAGCATCTTGTTCCTGCTCTCTCTGCAGTATTAACCATTACCTGCGTTTCTAAGTCTGCCCTTGTCTTTGTAACTACTGTTGGAGCAGCCCAACTGGGGTCTTCCTTTACTGCTCTTATCTGAAAACCATTTGTCTGATCGAAATGGGCGTAGAATATTGTGGCAAAATCATCATAACCACTCCCGCCAACCATTCCTCCACAAGCACCAGCATCGCATTCAAAAACACCGTCATACTGTTCAAATTTGTGGTTATGGGTATGGCCACAGAAGTACGCCAAAACCCTTTCGGTCTTTAGAAGATTCCAGAACCTGTCTCTGTTATCCGGATGTCCGTCTAAAGAATCACCAACGTGCCTTTGCCATGCCTCCGGATACGCAGGTTCATGCGCTGCAACAACTTTGTATGGCTTTGCAGTACTTCTTAAGTCATTCTTTAGCCAGTCAAATAATGCATTTACTACATCACCATTTGTTCCTGTATCACTTGTGCCATTATAATACACATTTATCACAGCTACATGTATATCTCCAACATCATACGAATAGGTAGTCTGTTCACAGTTGGCAGGTCCTGAATTGGGGTTAAAAGAGTAGCCGGAGAATTTATTCCTTAACACCGGCATATCATAGGAATTATCAATTTCATGGTTTCCTACAGCGTAGAAAAGAGGTGT
>JABUBN010000072.1_pt1 | contig 24484 bp, 28 predicted proteins | sample 7240341 | NCBI WGS metagenome assembly JABUBN01 (sample SAMN07256345, study PRJNA390944) | subsurface metagenome | isolation source: Methane hydrate marine sediment | place: Pacific Ocean: Eastern North Pacific, ODP site | reverse complement strand
GAGACGGGAAAACAGGTGGTATATTCCTGGCCAAATATTTTTATACTTGACAAAGAAAATAAATTTTAGTAAAATTTTTAAAGATTATTTTCTACTTAATAATAAACAATTCCTAATTCATCTCACAACTCTTGGAATAAATTTACCACTCTTAGGTTTACCATCCTTAAGCCAGTAATTGACTTCTTTAATAGGGGTTTTACTGTGCAATCTAATCAACAACTTACCTTTATGCATCTTGGCAGAAATTCAAAAATATCCCGAAGTAAATTCTGCAATTTTAAATTTTTTATAGGATTTTGGAGGTGATGCCTATAGCAGTGATGAGGTAAAAATGGGAAAAGTTTCTGTCATTGCGAACGGAGTGAAGCCCCGATTCATCGGGACCACGCCCTTCGGGCTCGTCCCGATTTTCAATCGGGAACATTTGCAATCACGGTTTTAATCGTGCAAAAAAAGGAGGGGAAAATAATGAAAATAGTCGATATTCATTTGCATTTGGGACATTGCAATGTCTTTGATTTAGACACTCCTGAAGAAGCGCTGATGGGCACCATAGAAAAGAACAAAATTGATGCTGGATTTGTGCAACCTTATCCAGGCTGCCCTGATGTTAAGAAAACACATAACGATATAGCCAAACTTATGAAGAAGTATCCCAAGAAGATTTTTGGAGTTGTAAGTCTCAATCCCCATCAGGACGAAAAAGAATATAATGCGGAAGTTGATAGACTTATAAAAGATGAAGGTTTCGTGGGGATAAAATTACATACTATTGGTCATGCGATAAATCCTCTGGCTGCCGATGCAAAGAAGGTCTTTGAAGCAGCAAAAAGGCATAAGGTTCCGGTATTGATTCATACAGGAGCGGGAATTCCATTTGCTCTGCCATCGCATGTCATACCCATGGCACAGGCATATTCGGATTTGCCGATAGTGATTTACCATTGTGGTATGGGACATGTTTATTCAACAGAGGCTTACATTGCAGCAAAACTTTGCAAGAATGTTTATTTAGAGGGTTCCTGGATTTCTATCAATGAAAAAATCTGGTTGGTAGGCGACCTTGGCTCCGAGAGAATGCTTTTAGGAACTGATCTCCCGGAAAATACAGGAGTGGAAATCTTCCAGTATAAATCTATGAACCTTAGTGATAAGGACCTGGCAAATGTTCTGGGCGAGAATGCTATAAAACTTTTCAAACTTAAGATTTAACGAAACTCTGCTTTGAAGTAATTAAATGTAGGGGTCGGATTTATCCGACCCTGAGATGGGAAGGTGAATTTCCGTCGACGAGCTTGATGAATCAAACCCCTGCAATTTTATGAAATCGAGGATTGCAAGATGACCTGAGTGATGCAGAAGAAAATTTTTTAATTTTTTACTTGACAAAATAAAAACTACTTTGTAAAATCAATAAAACTTAATGTTTTCATAGCTTTGGAAAGGGGACCCAAGCAGGAAAAAGTGTGGAGTCCCCGATTTCATCGGGGGAAAAATTTTACCCCCGACGAGAAAAAAGCGAAAAAAGCTGGTTATATTTAGTTAGAAAATAATCGAAAGGAGGTGAAGTGGAAAGTTTTATCTGTGGAAATAATTTAGGCCCGAAAAATTTGGCCATGAAACAAAAATTTTAATGAAAGGGGGGAAATGAATGAAAAAGAGGTTACTAATTTTAGGCGTGGCTGGTCTGGCCGTGCTACTTGTGGCGAGCGTATGTCTTGCCGAGGTCGAATTTTCCGTCGGTGGCCACTTCCGTGCACTCAGTTACTGGATAACCCAACCCGACCTCGTAAAAGGCGGCCCGGAAAGGTCCTACACCGAACAGAGATTGATTCTCAATCCTGTATTGAAGCTCAGCGATGCTATCCAGGTTAAAATGCGCCTTAGAGCTCTGGACTACATCTGGGGTGACAACGGTGTGCCTGGTCTAACTTGGGGCCCGATGATTAGGACGGGTCAAGGAAGTGCTAACGACATGACCTTCCAGTGGGACCGAGCGTGGGTACATGTCTTCCTGGGTAAATATGGAAGCCTTCAGATTGGACGTCAGCAGACTGACCTGTTCCATAACTACTCCATTGCTGAAGACGACACCTATCCCAGGTACCATTACATCACACCTGTTTTTAACCCGGCACCTGACCAGAATTTAATGTTCGGCTTCCTGTACGACAAAAGAGCTGAGGGTGACATCAATGTTGCTGGAGACGACGGTTTTGCTTGGTCTCCCTGGGTCTTTTTCTGGAACCCGAACATCACGGTCGGCTATGGTGTCTTCGTCTGGGATGTGGCTAATGTAGGCCCTGCGGGTGAAGCCTCAAACTGGGTTCAGCACTATGTCATGATTAATACCAAACTTGGTCCGGTGGATATCAAGTCAGAGGCTGACATTTTCCATGGTAAGTGGATTGGTTCATGGCTCGATTACAAGCACAATTTACAGTTCTTTGTTGATGCGTCTGTTCCCGTAGAGGCTTCGCCATACATTGACAGGGCAGCTGTTGTGGTTGCTCTTTTCCAGGGGGCAAAAGAGCCTGTGGCGGGTGAATTTACTGGCTCACTGGGTTCGAATGAGGACTGGGTTGATGAGTGGAAGATTGACTTGATTCTCTGGGACCAGATATACAATACCATCCACAATGCTTTTATCATCCGGCCAAAGATAGACTTTGTGGTCCCCGATACCAAATGGGGTGGTTTTCTCTCAGCTTGTATGTCGTTTGCTGACCAGGAAGCTCAGTACAATCCAGGCCCATTGCCCCTTAATACTACTGGTGATGAAAAAGGCATAGGGACTGAAATTGACCTGGGAATCAATTACACCCTGGGACCGAGGCAAACCATCGAGTTAGTTGTGGGTATGTTTATGCCGGGTAAGTATTTCCATGAGGATAACCGGGATACTACTATGGGCATGGCTCTGAAGACTCACATCAGGTTCTAAGCAGCTAATGGAAAAACTCGCGAGTTTCTCTTCAAACGACTAGCTCTGCGAACGAGTAGCGAAGTTTTAATAGTAAAGGTAGGACGGCTAAAGTTGATTCTGTCAACTTATAAGCCGTCCTGCCTGCCTTTCATTTTAATCTCTGTCCCGATGAATCGGGACCTACAAATAAAGATGAATTTCTTTTTTGGCCTAATATAGACGAAGAAAGAAATTCATTTCTCTTAACAGCAATCCAGGAGGATTTTTAGTTTACTTTCCGATTTCCTCTCAGAATCAACCTCATAGTTTCTGAATGCCACTGAAATTTCTCGAGTTAGTTTTTTAACAGTAATTTTTTCTTCAAAAAAGTGTGAAGACCTTTTGTACTTGACAGGGAAAAGGGACTTTAGTAATATCAAATAATATGAACTAACGCAGGCTGAAGTCTGCTACTCCTTTTAAAAGATATTAGCGTATTAATGTATAGGCTTAAAGAAAATTAAATAGGAAAGGAGGTGAAAAAGAATGAAAAAAGCGTTGATTATTGCAGTGTTGCTTACTTTTGCCGTGGCTATGGTTGCTTTTGCAGCGTCAAAAGTGGCGATAGTTCAGGGGAACGAAAAGGTATTAAAGGATTCAACGATTCTTCACGATAGATTTTTGGGGTATGCCCCCAAGAGTCCTACCAAGGCGCGTGGGCCACATCAATGGACCCTGGAGTACACTCCGGCAAGCATCAAGGAAGTGGAGAAGATGGTGCGTAAGGCAGTGAAACTTGCTGGTGGATGGCCGGTGAAGAGGGGCGACACGGTATTTATCAAGTTTAATGCCAATAACGACCAATGGTATATGATATCTACTGGTCACGGGAATGCGCCTGATTTCACTTGCACGAACTCGGATGGCCGGGTAGTAAGAGCAGTTGCACTTTTGGCCAAGGAATCGGGAGCCAAGAAGATATATATTGGTGAGGCTCCGGGACTGGCAAATTCAATTCCGAACATGAGAGTGTGGGGAGCGTATCTGGCCGAGAAGGATGCTGGAGCTGAGCTGGTTGACCTTGACCGTGTGCCTTACAGATGGGTCAAAGCACCGCATGCCTTAGCAGCTAAGGAGTATGCCATACCTTCTGTGGTTTTAGATGCAGACGTAGTGATCAGTGTGCCACCTTTAAAGACGCACGGCTTTGCCGGTACTACTGCATCTATGAAAAACATTGGCATAGGTATTCCTCCCAACAAGGTTTATGGCGCTCCTAAAACAGGATTGCGTCACGACAAGCTTGCCAGGACCATTGCTGATGTCTGCGAGGTTGTAGACGTTGATTACGCGGTGATAGGTGCCATATACGGTGGTGAAGGAAACGGACCGACGATGTGCGATGGTATTTACCATGGCATAGTTATTGCTAGTCCAGATATAGTGGCTGCGGATTCAGTTGGCACTTCCACCATGGGTCGTGTTCCGGAACGGTATGGCTACCTGAGAGTTGGGCAGGAGATTGGTCTGGGCACATACAAAGACATCAAGGTAGTGGGCAACAGTATTGAGGAAGTTCTGAAGTTTTATAAGGAACTGCCAGGCCATGGACCCGCCGCTTGGGGAGAAGTTTGGGGCTGGTAAGTTACAGGAACGTTAGTAGTGTAGGGGTTTATCCCCGTAATGGTTTTGGTCGCGTAGGGGCGACCTTTATGGTCGCCCAAAGGTTTATCCCCGTCCCGATAAATCGGGACGCCCATAAAAGGCTACACTACGCATAAATTTTTATGTTGTCTGAAACTGATACAGAATAGAAAGGAGGTGAAAAAGAATGAGGAAAGTATTTATTTTGGCAGTAGTCTGTATCTTTGCAGTTAGCACGCTGGCTTTTGCAGCTGCAAAGACAAAAGTAGCCATAGTGAAGGGGACTCCCCATGACGTAATAGGTGAATCCTGGCATTTTAGCGTCCTCGATTTCAGCAAGATATGGGAGACGGAATGGACAGCAAAGGGCGAGAAAGCGATTGAAAAGATGGTGCGCAAGGCAATCAATCTCGCTGGTGGATTCCCAGTTAAAAGAGGCGACGAGGTGATGATTAAAGTCAATCTTGTCCAGGATATGTGGTTCGTATTTTCCTTAGAAAACCAGAGGGCAAGATGGACAAACACAGCGATGAGGGATGACAAGTGGTTTCAACAGCAGATTCAGTCCATACTCACTGATGGCAGAATAGCCAGGGCGGTTGCCCTTATTTGCAAAGAGAAGGGGGCAAAGAAGGTCACGATTGTGGCCGGTCCCAATGCTGGAAATGCTCATGCATACTTTCTTGTCTATGGCTATACAGATATGGCTAAGAAGCTAAACCCAGCGATGGATAAATGGACCCACAAAGGTGGTTGGCTTGAACTCTACGACGTAAGTGATGCCGTTCATGATGGAACATGGAAGTATTACAAGCCGAAACGTAAAGGTCTTCATGGGCTTAGCCAGTATCCTCTGCCCAATAACTGGGTCAATGCGGATGTCAGAATTTCCATTGGGAAAATGAAGACCCATGATAATGCTGGCGTTAGCTTGACTCTGAAGAACGTGGGGATAGGACTACCTCCCGTCCGGATAGTGGGAGCAATTAAGATGGGACTACCGCATAACAAGACGCAATGGAACGTTGCTGATGTTAACTCCATTGCCCCAATAGATTATGCTATTGTTGATGCTATCTGGGCAATAGAAGGATGGGGAGCCTTTTATGGCGAGCCAGTTTCCATGGATTTAGTTATTGCTGGCAAAGATGCTGTGGCTGTTGATGCTGTAGGGACCCGCGTTATGGGACTTGAGCCAAGGCATTACGGAGTCATAAGGGTGTGTGCAGACTCTGGACTGGGAACATGGAAGGCGGATGAGATTCAAGTAGTTGGCGATTCAATTGAAAGCGTCATGAGACAGTTCGACATTGGTTCTATTATAGGAGCTGGACTTTACCACAAAGGACCTAAAGCCTGGTAGGGTGTTCTGATTTGGAAGTAGTCCAGATAATTTGGATAGTCCAATGAGTTATCGGGGGACAAGATTTCTTCTTGTCCCCCGATTTTTTTATAGAAAATGGGGTCAGCTCTATTTTTGATTCATTAAAATAATAGAGTATGTGATAAGGCCAAAAATAGAACTGACCCCATTTTCAAAGTAAAAAAGCCCCCCCCCCAAAGTTCTTGACACTATCGAATTGTTGGAATTGGCTTGACTTTTTTTAATCAAGTTGATAAAATAAATTTTGGTGATTAATAATGGAAAGTCTACAAAATTTCTTCATATCCAGTGGGCTCTATAGTGTATGGTCGGTAGCGACCAATATGTTTTTCCGTCTTTGGTACTTTGTCGCCATAGGCATAATCATTGGTTCCTTAATTTCTGTTTTCGTTCCCACTCAGAAACTCTCGGAGGCTTGTAATAAAAGAAGAGGTTTAACTGCAATTGTTCTGGCCAGTCTTTTAGGCGTTATATCTCCCTTAGGTTCATATGCGGTTATTCCCATATTTGCTGTAATGCTTTCTACAGGAGTACCCATAGCTCCGGTAATGTCATTTCTTGTCGCCTCTCCTCTCATTAATCCTTTTATATTTATTACCACCTGGGGCGTTCTGGGTCCAGGCCTGGCTATAGCCAGGCTTTTGTCGGCGTTAGCATTAGGTATATTGTGCGGATTAATGTTTCACTATTTGAATAAGAAGAATTTCTTTACTGAACTTGTGAGGAGTAATCCGGGGAAATCGGATAATAATAGGAAAAAAGATTTTATTTCTAAGTTAACCCAGAAATCTTCGGGGAACAAGTGGCTTGACGCACTCAGGCTGATGTATAAAATGGCCAAATACCCGGGAAGATATTTTTTAATTTCTATTTTGATTGCCGCACTCGCTGACACTTATATTCCCGCATCGTTTGTAGTAATGACCTTAGGCGCTTCTCGCTTTTCGGTGTTGCTGGCAGCCGCAATGGGCATACCCTTCTATGTATGCGGCGGAGGAGCGATTCCCATCATCTATGGGCTGATGAATATGGGAATGAGTAGTGGAGCAGCATTGGCTTTCTTCGTTGTCGGTCCTGCCACTCGAATCTCACCTATGGTCACTGTAGCCTTTTTAGTAAAGAAAAAAGCCTTTCTTATCTATTTTCTGACTGTCGTAATTGGCGGAATTATTCTTGGTTATCTCTACGGATTGATATAATCTGAAAATAATCGGTAGCCGCTCCGATTCATCGGAGCGAAGATAAACGCAACCTAAAGGTTGCGACTACCACTTGACGAAATAACCGGTAACCGCAGCCTTCAAAGTGAGGTAAAAAAATGAAAAGGGTAATTTTTTTAAGTGCGATTTTAATTCTTGGTTTCTTATTAGTTACAGGTTGTCGGGGGACGCCTTCTACAGGGGGAAGAATTTTTGGCAAGGTAACTGAGCTGGGTAGTGGAAGGCCTATGGCAGGTGCCGAAATCACAGTTCGGTCGGCGGAGGGGCTAAGATTTACTGCTACCACTGATAGTTCAGGCAAATATTCTGTATCGAACATCCCTATTGGTTCCTACAAAGTCTCGGCGTTTCTCCAGGGTTTCTACCTTAACGAAATTGGTGAGGAAATCTACATAGAAAAGGGAAAAAAGAAGGTAGACTTTCGACTCGTAGTGGTGGGAGGAGGTACCTGAGAATAGGAAGTTTAAAAGGAGGAAGAGATGAGGAAGGTATTATTTCTTCTGATTTTGTTTATTTTCGTTTTAGCTTCGGTGGTTCAAGCTGGACCGACGGTGGCGATTGTTAAGTCGAATAACCATGAATTAGTGGGTAAATCCTGGCAGTTCAAAGACTGGCATATGCTTCCCCAGGGTCCTCGCTGGGCAAAAGGCAAGTACTGGTATCCCGTATGGTCAAGAAAGAGCGAACGGGAGATCGAAAAAATGGTTCGTAAAGCAGTCAAGCTCGCCGGCGGACTTCCTGTTGAAAAAGGGGATGTGGTGTGGATTAAGACGAATGTGGTGGCGAGTTTCAATCTAATTCTGGGGACGGGGAAAACCAAGAATGAAGAGATACAATGTTATAGCACAGACCCGAGGATAGTTAGAGCAATTGCACTTTTGGCTAAGAGAAGAGGGGCCAAGAAAATCTACATTGCTGCCGGTCCTCCCGATGCCGATGGAATTGCAAATATGAAGACATACGGTTATGAAGGACTTGCCAGGGAGACAGGAGCTGAACTTTATTGTATAAATTCTGCCCCCTATAAGTGGTATAAGCCCGAAAGACCTCTTGCTCTCAAAGAATATGCCTTGCCAGTAGTAATGGTTGAGGAGGCGGATAAAATTATTAGCATTTCACCAATGAAGACTCATTATCTCACAGGAATTACCGGGACCCTGAAAAACCAGGCGATTGGTTCTGCTCCCAATAGAGTTTACGGAATACCTAAAGTGGGATTGCCCCATAATCAGATTTCTGAAGTGATTTGTGACATTGTTTCTATAAAGAAGATAGACTTTGCAGTTATTAGTGCAATCTGGGGCAGTGAAGGACATGGACCTACAAAGGGCGACCCGGTATCGATGGATTTGGTCATTGTTGGCAGAGACCCTGTGGCAGTCGATGCGGTGGAAACTATGGTAATGGGTCTTAAGCCAGAAAATTATGGACACTTAACGTTGGCTGAACAGATGGGTCTGGGCACAATGAAAGATATCAATGTCGTCGGTGACCTGATTGAAAAAGTTATGAAAAAGTTCAAGCCGGTTCCTAAGGAACTTAGAGCGCCCAATGCCTGGGGTCGCATTTCTGGTTGGGATTAAAGACGTATTATAAGAGGATTTGTAGGCACGGTTTTAACCGTGCAGATGATTTGTAGAGGAAATTTGTAGGCACGGTTTTAACCGTGCAGAAGTAGCAGTTATGGAAAGAATTTTCAAGACCAGAAGAATAGAATTAAAACGATTCTATCTACCAAATCATCTTTATTTTGTTACTTCTGTGATAGAGAACAGAAGAAAAATTTTCACCAATAATGTAAATATCAATGTTCTTCTTGGCTCTTTCGACTATTATCGAAAAGAACAAGAATTTAAGATAGTTGCTTTTTGTATTTTACCCGACCATTTTCATTGGCTCATAATTCCTACAGAGAGGACAGATATTTCACAGATAATGAAGAGCATGCGGGGTTTTTCAGCCAGAAAGATCAACAAAGAAAACAACCAGTGTGGTAGATTGTGGCAACACCAGTTTCTTGACCATGTTATTTGGAAGGATGAAGATTATAAACAGCATATTCATTACATTCACAAAAATCCAGTGAAGCATGAGTTAGTGGAAGATCCTGAAGATTATCCTTGGTCAAGTTATCGTAATTACTATTTAGATGACGATTCTTTATTCAAGATTGATAAATTACCCTTATGAAAAGTTTGCACAGATTGAATCTGTGTCTACAATGGTTTTGCACAGATTGAATCTGTGCCTACAATGGTTTTGCACAGATTGAATCTGTGCCTACAATAGGAAGGAATTAACAAAAAAATTTGTAGGCACGGTTTTAACCGTGCAAATATATATAAGGAGGAAATATGAAGAGGTGGGTTATTTTGGGAATGGTGCTCGTGGTAGCAGGGATGTTAATTTTGGGATGTGAGAAGGCTATGGAAGGGACGGGAGTTTATGGGACAGTAATTGATAAGGAGACTAAAAAGCCCGTTGAAGATGTGACAATAACTCTCACTGCGTTAAAACATGTTACCGAAGCCTCTCCCCAAGTCTGGGCTGTAACTGCAACTACAGATAATTCGGGAAATTATAGTTTAACAGAGCTTGACCCCGGCAATTATGCAATCACAGTCACTAAGCCAGGATACTTTTGTTATTCGCTCAGTGAGCTGGTAGTGAAAGAAAAGAAAATGAAGAAACTCAATATTCGATTGGAAGCGTCTTTCGTGGGAGGGTAAGTGAAAAGAGGTGAAGGAGAATGAGGAAATTATTTTTATTGACCATAATTGTAATATTTGGACTATCTCTAATTCTGGGATGTGGTGGTGCTAAAAAAGCAGGAGGAACTATTATTGGCAAGGTGAACGATACGTTCCATGGTGGAGGCGTTGAGGGAGCGGACGTAAAGTTGACTTCAGATGGGTCAGAACTTACAACAACCACAGACAGTTCCGGGAATTTCACTTTTTCAGGTCTTTCTACAGGAATCTACACAATTAAGGTGACTAAGGGTGGTTTCTTTGATAATAAAGTAGAAGCTAAAGTCGAGGAAGGTAAAAAAACTAAGGTTAACATCGGTATGATAGTTGCCTTCGGTGGCACCTGAAGTGGCAAAATAAGGCAGGAGGGATTTTTTGTTTGGTGTAGGAATGCAGGAATTAGTCATTGTTCTTGTTTTGGTATTGATTCTTTTTGGTCCTCGTAGATTGCCGGAGATTGGTAGGGTTATTGGAAAGGCTGTGAGAGAGCTGAAGAGAGCCACGCAGGATTTTCGCGAGGCTATTGAGCAGGAACCTCCGGAAGAGATAAGGAAGGAAGTAGAGAAGAAACTGTCTGAGAATATTTCCAGAGAAGAGGATGAAGAAAAGAGTAAGAGAGGGTAAAATAGTTATTCTGGGAGTGGGGAACTTGTTGTTGGGAGATGAAGGAGTAGGAGTCCACCTTATTCAAAAGCTAAGGGAAATGGAAATCGGTGAAGGAATTGAACTTGTAGATGGAGGAACTTCTCTTTTAGATTTTATCCCTCAGAGAGAAGATGTTTCCAAATTGATTATTGTGGATGCCATTAAACTGGGAGGTAAACCGGGGACAACTTATAAGATTTGTGTGGATAGCTCTCTTCTCAAAGGTGCAAAGGGAATGACTTCATTGCACCAACTGGGCGTGGTGGAGACACTTGCCATAGCTCAGAAGATGGGCAAGCTTCCACCTACAATTATAATCGGCATCGAGCCGAAAGAGATAGGTTATGGACTGAAATTATCTTCTGAAGTAGAGAGAAAAATGGGGAAAATGGTTAATCTAATCCTCGGTGAAGTTAAGGATAAGAGGAATTGAGGAGGAAATAATTATGCTGGGAGGACTGGGCGTAACTGAGCTCATAATTATCCTGGTCATTGTCTTAATTATTTTTGGAGCCGGTAAGTTACCAAAAATTGCGAAATCCATAGGAGAAGGAATCAAAGAATTCAAAAAAGCAACTAAGGAGAAAGAGTCTAAAGGAGAAACAAAAGAGGAAAAGAAAAAAGAAGAGCCACCGAAAGACCTGTAGGGGAGGCACTCTGTGGCCTCCCAAAGGAAGGGACGGCATGCCGAAAAATCGGCATAAACTGCGTCCGTCCCCTACAGTGGAGGCACTCCGTGGCCTCCCGAAAAAGGACAGGCAGGAAATGTAGGAGAGAACCGGAATGGATTTGACCAGAAGGGAGTTCCTGAAGATTTGTGCCGGGTCTGCTGTCGCTTTGGGGATTTCTCAAATCTGTATTCCTGAAGTAGTGGAGGCTCTGGAGCGAGCTGCAGCTGGGAACCCACCGGTTATATGGTTAGAGGGCTCAGGGTGTACAGGCTGTTCCGTTTCCCTCCTGAACACTTCCCATCCCAAAATTAGCGAACTCCTTTTAAAAATCATAAGCCTCAAAGTGCATCCTACCTTGATGTCTGCATCCGGGGATAGAGTCATCCTCTCTATGGAGAAGACTGCCGAGGAGGCGAAAGGTAAATTCATTCTGATTGTTGAAGGGTCGATTCCTGTCGCAGAGAATGGCATGTATGCTACGCTGGGTGAAAAGAATGGCAGACCTGTCTCATTATTGGAGTGGACCAAGAAACTCGGAAGAAATGCTAAATATGTAATAGCGGTGGGCACCTGTGCTTCTTATGGAGGGGTACCAGCAGGCGCTCCCAATCCTACTGGGGCAAAGGGAGTAGGCGAGATTCTGGGAAGGAAAGTGATAAACGTTCCTGGCTGTCCACCACATCCCGATTGGATGGTGGGCACCCTTGTCCATCTCATCCTCTATGGTCTCCCGAAACTTGATGAAAATCGAAGACCTACTCTGTTTTATCGTTTCCTATTGCATGAGAATTGTCCCAACTACTCATTTTATATTCACCAAAAATTCGCCAAGAACGTAAGCGAGGAAGGATGCTTAGTCAAGCAGGGATGTAAAGGACCTCTCACTTATGCAGACTGTCCTTTACGCCTGTGGCACAATGGAGTTAACTGGTGTATTGGAGCTTCTGCTCCCTGCATAGGTTGTGTGCAGATGGAATTTCCGGATGGTATGTCTCCTTTCTACGGCTGGCCTGAAAGAAAGAGATAGAAAATGGCGAAAAAAATTATAACTATTGACCCGATTACCAGGATTGAAGGACATCTTAAAGTTGAGCTGGAGATAGAAGAAGGCAAAGTAATTGATGCCAGAAGTTCTGGCACTCTCTTTCGGGGATTCGAGATAATACTTAAAGGAAGAGATCCCCGAGACGCTCAACAACTGACGCAGAGAGCTTGCGGGATATGTTCGGCGTCTCACGCCACTGCTGCTTCTCTAACTCTGGAATCTGCCTTTCGGGTGAGACCACCCTCCAATGCCAGAATTATCCGGAACCTCGTAACTGGCGCAAATTTCCTGCAGTCCCATATTCTCCATTTTTATCTTCTAGCCGCATTAGACTATTTTACCGGTCCAGAAAAGCCACCGTTCATTCCCAGATTTAAGGGTGACTTTCGACTGTCCAAGCAGATGAATAAAGACTATCTTGACCACTATCTTAAGGCAATGGAAGTTCGCCGGAAAATTCACGATATGATAGCAATCTTTGCAGGTAAGATGCCCCACCATGTGAGTTTTGTTCCCGGGGGAGTTACTGAAAAGCCCACTGTAGATAAGATAGTCTCCTTCCTGTGGAGATTGAGAGAAAGTATAGATTTTATCGAAAACATTTATGTACCCGATGTGTTGAGAATTGCCGATATATATAAGGATTACAGTAAGATTGGCAGGGGATGTGGAAATTTATTATCTTATGGTGCATTTGATCTGGACGATAGGGGAAGAAAGAAACTGTTTAAAAGGGGTCGTTTCACAGATGGAAAAATAGAAAAGATGAATAGTGGGAAAATAACCGAGGATGTGCGCTACTCGTGGTATGAGAAGAAAATCTCTGGCAAAAATCCCAAGGATAGTGATACACTTCCTGCTCCTGGCAAGGCCGGTGCCTATTCCTGGTTAAAGGCGCCGAGATATGCGGGTAAACCCTATGAGTTAGGACCTCTGGCGCGGATGTGGGTGAATGGAGATTACAGGAAGGGAATCTCTGTAATGGATAGGCACATTGCCAGAGCTCTGGAAACAAAGAAGATTGCACGGGCTATGGAAGAGTGGGTTCTTCAACTGAGGCCTGGAAGGAGAATTTACGTTTCCTGTAGAGTTCCCAAGAACGGACAAGGTATAGGGTTGACTGAAGCGCCCAGAGGTGCGCTGGGGCACTGGATTAAGATATCCAACTCCAGAATTGCACGGTATCAGATAGTTACACCAACGAATTGGAATTGTTCACCAAGAGATGATAAAGGTGAGCCTGGTCCGGTAGAGAAGTCTCTCATAGGAACGCCTGTAGCTGACCCGGAAAATCCAATAGAAGTAATGAGAATTATCAGGTCCTACGACCCCTGTATGGCCTGCTCAGTCCACCTGATTGTACCTGGCAGGGGTTTATCCGAGTTTAGGGTATGTTAAAAAACCCCCGATAAATCGGGGGCTTAGGTTAGAATATAATTAAGATATTGGAATAGCTCCGATTTATCGGAGCGATTAGTTATCGCAGAGCAAGCTCTGCTACTCCTTCAAACGCAGACTAAAGTCTGCTACTCCTATTTATAAATTTCACTAGCCTTCTGTTGAGCCAGTTGAAGGACTTTCTTAAGACTTATTCCTTTTTTTAAGGCTACTTTCCTACAATCTTCGTATTCTGGAGATATAGTAAGAACCTTCTTTCCTTTAAAGCTCACCTTCACTTTGATAGTCTCATCCAGAACTTTCACTTCCACAATCTTTCTATCCAGAACAGACCTTTTTACTTCGCTAATTCTGAGACCATTGGTAGTGGTTTCTGAGAAGATGCAGTCTATAGTTTTTTCCATCACATCCTTATAGCAGAGCACTGAAAGCTCGGTGGCTAAGCGATTCTTCTTCATCAGGATAGGATGTTGCCAGACATCGAGTGCCCCCATTTCCAAAAGTCTCTCGAATAGAAATCCCATTACTTCAGGAGTGGAATCGTCAATATTTGCCGAAATGAGAAAGGTGGGAGGCTCGTTTTTTTTCTCCTTTTTCTCCAGTTCTCCAACCACCAACCTTAAAGCATTTGGTATGGGTAATTCTTTTGTCCCGGCGCCATAACCTACTTTTAGTGTTTGCATAGCGGGAAAGTCTATGAAGTCCTCTGCCAGGGAAGTGATAAGAACAGCACCTGTGGGCGTTACCAGTTCTTCCTGGATATCCTTTCCATAGACTTTGCATCCTTCCAGTAGTTTGATTGTAGCTGGCGCAGGGATGGGAATTTTTCCATGGGAAGTCTCTACTTCACCCTTTCCTAAAGGGAGGGGAGAAGAGAAGATTCTTTCCACTTTCAGGGATTTTAAACCAAGAAGGGAGCCGACTATGTCCACTATGGTATCTACTGCACCAATCTCGTGGAAATGGACATTATCAATATCTACTTGATGCACACTTGCTTCTGCTTCTGCCAGCCTGGTAAAAATGGAGAGCGATTTCTTCTTGACTTCCTCAGGTAAAGAAGTCTTTTCGATTAATTCCTTTATAGTTTTTAAATTTCTCAAAGGATGACTTCCTGAATCTTCGATGATGACTTTAATAGCAGAGATAGCTCCTTTTTTAACTCGCTGGTGGGAAATTTTAAAATCTAAATTTAACTTTGAGAGTTCTTTCTTAATATAGTCAAAATCTACGCCACAATCGATCAGTGCTCCCAGAATCATATCTCCGCTTATGCCGGAACTGCAGTCAAAGTAAGCGACTTTTTCCATCTTATCTCCTCGATTTCTTTAAAGATGCGGCATAGACTTTCTTATTCATCAAGCTGGCCTGGTAAGCTGCGCCAAAGCCATTGTCTATATTTACTACTGAAACTCCTGAGGCGCAACTATTAAGCATAGCCAGAAGTGCAGTTAGTCCCCGGAAGCTGGCTCCATATCCCACACTGGTAGGAACAGCAATTACCGGAATATCTACAAGCCCGGCTACCACGCTGGGCAAAGCGCCTTCCATACCGGCCACAACAACAAGTACATTGGCATCAATGAATTTTTTTTGCTTGTCCAGAAGCCGATGGATTCCAGCCACTCCCACATCGTACATCTTTTCCATCCTATTTCCTAAGGTTTGGCCAGTAATGTATGCTTCTTCAGCCACAGGGATATCCGTAGTCCCTGCACTGATAACTGTTATTTTTCCCACAAGAGGGACCTTTTTAGGATTAATTACCACTATCCGCGCTTCCGGGTATTCCTTACAGGAAAGACCTTCTTTCTTAATAGCCTGGCATACTTTCTTTGTTACCCGGGTAGCAAGAATGTTTTCAGCGTTGGAAGCTAACGAACGGGCAATCTTTCTTATCTGCTCCAATGTTTTCCCCGGGCAGTAGATTACTTCTGAAGTGCCCACCCGTAAAGGTCTGTGCTGGTCTACAGTGGCGAAGTCGAGATCTTCAAAGGGAAGGAATCTCAATTTACCTAATGCTTTTTCCATATCAATAGACCCTTTTTTGAAGCCTTGCAAAATTTGCTTTATTCTCTCAATATTCATTTCTTGGTATCCCTTTTCAATGGCTCGTTCATGCTCCCTGTTCGGTAGCCTTCCAAATCGAGCGTTACATAAAGAAAACCTAATTCTTTAAATTTTTTTATTACTTTATCCAGTAGTCCTTTTGATATGAAAGTTCCTATATCTTTTTTTTCCAGTTCAATACGAGCAATTTCACCATGATGTCTTACTCTTACCTGCTTGAAGTTTAATCCTCTCAAGAACCTCTCTGCCTTATCCACTATAGACAATTTTTCTTTGGTGATCTCTTTTCCATAGGGAAACCGGGAAGCAAGGCAAGCAAAGGATGGTTTATTCCAGGTCCTAAGACTCATTTTCCTGGAAAAGTAGCGAATATCTTCCTTGGTCATCATCGCCTCTTTCAGGGGACTGCGTATTTCCAGTTCCCCCAAAGCTTTCATTCCTGGTCTATGGTCGCTTATATCGTCATAATTAGTCCCATCTACGACGAAATTGAGACCTCTTTCCTTTGCCACATCTTTCAATTTTTGGAAGAGTTCAGTCTTACAATAATAACACCTATCCGTTGGGTTCATTTTAAATTGAGGAATTTGCAATTCTTCAGATTGGATTACTAGGTGCTCAACTCCGAATTCTTTTGCTATTTCTTTAGAAGACTCCAGTTCTTCTCCCGGGTAAGTTTCAGATTTAGCAGAGACAGCTAAAACCTTATCCTTCCCTAATACCTCAGAGGCTACCTTCAACAGGAAACTACTGTCTACTCCCCCAGAAAAGGCAACCAGGCAGGAGCCCAACTCTTTTAATATTTTTCTCAAATTTTCTAACTTGTAAGAACTAGCCTTTTCCATGAAAATCACCTCGAATAGTAAGTTTATTGATAGCATAAGAAAGAGCTTTTGTCAAGTATAAATCCGAAAAGCGATAATGAAATTTTCCTTGACAAAATAGTTATTTTATAGTAATATTAGATTAGACTAACTTTCTTTGTTTAGACTAACTTTTGCAATGAGGATACCATTATGGGTTTGAAACTGACTTCCAATATTGAAGATTATTTAGAGACGATAATTATGCTTCATAAGAAAAACAGGGTCGTTAGAGTGCGGGATATTAGCCGCAAGATAGGATTAAGTATGCCCAGCGTATGTGCAGCAATAGAAGTTCTTTCTAAAAAGGGATTGGTAAATCATGAAAAATATGGATATATCGAGTTGACCAGAGAAGGGGAGAATTTAGGTGAAAAAATATACGATAGCCATAAAATATTAATTAAGTTTTTGAAGGAGATATTGAATACAGATCCCCAGACTGCGGAGAAGGATGCCTGTAAAATAGAACACGGCTTTAGTGCAAATACAATAAAAAGACTAATAGCCTTTGTGAAATTCGTAGAGACTTGTCCACACCCCGAAGGAGCGGACTGGTTGAAGAGTTTCAATTATTTTTACAAGTATGGAAAGAGACCAAAGGGATATAAAGTAAGGAAAATAAAAGAGAAAAGTTAATAACTCGGCATTCCCAAGAATGCTTGAAGAATAGGGGTGAGTGAAGTGACGATAGATTTGACCCGGATGAGACAAGGAGAAAGGGGAAAAGTTGTCGATATTCAGGGAGGATGGGGACTATTAAGGAAGATGGAGACTTTGGGTATAAAACAGGGGACAGAAATTGTGAAAGTGAGTTCTCAGCTTATGCGTGGTCCCATAACTATAAGGGTAGGTAACACTCAAGTGGCTATTGGTTTTGGTATGGCACGTAGAATAATGGTGGAGCACAAGAAATAAGAACGGAGTAGGGCGACGAAAAACAGCACTCTAAAGAGTGCCCGACCAAAGAGGATTTAAAATGCGGAAAGTATTGCTCATGGGAAATCCCAATGTGGGGAAGAGCGTGGTCTTCTCCAGGTTGACCGGGGTCAATGTAATTTCTTCCAACTACCCGGGCACCACTGTTGAATTCAGTAAAGGATATATGAGGATTGGTAATGAAAAAGTAGAAGTTATTGATGTGCCGGGAACCTATTCTCTTGAGCCTACCTCAAAGGCTGAACAGATTGCGGTAAAGATATTGCAAGATTCAATTGCCAGCCAGAACGGTATTGTGGTCAACATTGTCGACGGCACGAATCTTGAACGGAACCTGAACCTTACCCTGCAGTTGCTAAAGAGGAATATCCCGGTTATTGTGGATCTGAATTTCTGGGATGAGACGAAACATTTGGGTGTTTCTATTAATGTAGGAGAATTGGAAAAAATTCTTAATGTGTCTGTTGTTCCTACCTGTGCTGTGAGTGGTGAGGGTATAAAAGAATTAGTCGATAGATTACTTGAGGCGAAAGCAATGACTTACGATTACCCAGAAGAAGAGAAATGGCATGAGATAGGAAAGATTATCGAGCGTGTGCAGAAAGTAAGACATCGCCACCATACTTTTTTAGAGAGATTAGCCGATGCCTCAATAAGACCCCTCACCGGGATTCCCATTGCTCTGGGAGTCGTCTATATTGCTTTCAAACTTATCAGATTTATTGGAGAGGGGCTCATTGGTTATGTCTTTGAACCAATATTTGAAAAACTATGGGCGCCGCTTATGATGAACCTTTCTTCTATTTTGGGTTCTGGTGGGTTTATCCACGATATATTGATCGGGAAATTATTTGCAGGGAAAATAGAATTTTTTGAATCCTTCGGTATTCTCACCACAGGGCTATTTGTGCCTTTTGCCGCAGTTCTTCCTTATGTATTTGCTTTCTATTTAGTGTTAAGTTTTTTTGAGGATTCTGGCTATCTTCCCCGTTTGGGCGTTCTGGCAGATAAGATGATGCACCAGGTAGGACTCCACGGCCTGGGAATAATATCGATGCTTCTTGGTCTGGGTTGTAATGTCCCTGGTGCTTTAGCTACCAGGGTAATGGAGACTGAAAGAGAAAGATTTATCAGTGCTACCCTTATGGCCATAGCTGTTCCCTGTATAGCCCAGATTGCCATGATTGTTGGCTTGGTGGGCAAATACGGAGCAAAGGCACTTATGCTTGTTTTTGGAACTCTATTTCTGGTCTGGATTGTGATTGGGCTTTTGATGAATCGTTTATTGAAAGGAGAAAGTCCGGAAATATTCGTGGAGATACCGCCCTATCGAATTCCTTATTTTGGCGCGCTGGCAAAGAAGCTATGGATGCGCGTTAAAGGATTCTTGAAAGAAGCAATACCTTTTATGCTCTTAGGGGTATTTATTGTGAACATCTTGTATTCGCTTGGAATTATAGATTTCTTAAGCAAGTTAGCAGGACCAGTGATAAAAAATATCCTTGGGCTTCCCTCAGGTGCGGTGGCTTCGTTACTCGTTGGATTTTTAAGAAAAGATGTAGCTATAGGCATGCTCGTTCCGTTGGGGTTGACTCTGAAACAACTGGTAATTGCCAGTGTAGTCTTAGCTATGTATTTTCCCTGCGCAGCAACGTTTGCCGTATTAGTGAAGGAACTGGGAGTAAGAGATATGGCAAAGTCAGCAGTAATTATGATATTTTCTGCAATTCTCGTCGGTGGACTGCTTAATCTCATCCTCTAAGAAGTGCCAGCCTGAAAAAGTAGCCTGTCCCCTTTTTTTTTGAAATTTTTAAAAAAAATACTTGACAAGAAACAAGGGTTAAGGTATAATATAAATGGAAATGGTTATCAATATCATTTAGGAGGGAAATAATGCCAGGAGGACCGCCTTGGTGGCATGGTAAGCTTCGGGGTTGGGGATACAGAATGACAATTCCCCGACAAGTTATCCTTGACCTCTTGAATCGGAGTTCGAAACACCTGAGTGCAGAAGATATCTATTTGGCAGTACATAGAACATACCCAGGGATAGGTTTGACTACTGTTTATCGAACCTTGGACTTGCTGGAACAGATGAGACTCATTAACAAATTTGACTTTGGCGATGGCCGGAGCCGATATGAACTATCACAGGGACCGCAATGGAGACACCATCACCATCTGGTCTGTACGAAATGTGGAAGAATAATCGACTATACGGATTTCGTTACTGAAGAAGTAAAACTGCTTGACAAAATTGAAGAAGCTCTGACTAAGAAGTATAACTTTAAGATAAATACGCATCAACTCCATTTCTATGGATTATGCGAGAAATGTCGATGAAATCGGGACAAGTCTGGCGACGGGTTCGAGATGGTGAGAACCCCGGCCGGATTGAGCGAAGCGAAAGGAGGTGAGTGTTATGCCAGGAGGAGATGGAACGGGTCCTTTGGGAATGGGACCAATGACAGGTCGAGCTGCGGGATTTTGTGCTGGTTACCCTATGCCAGGTTATGCTAACCCAATTTCTGGAAGGGGTGGATTTGGTTTTGGCCGGGGCTGGGGGAGAGGTTGGTTTGGTGGTGGTCGTGGTCGTGGTTGGGGACGCGGTTTTGGGTTTGGCTGGGGCCGTGGCTACGGAGCAGGTTTCTACGGAGTTCCTTATGCAGGAAGTTATTATGGAGCACCCTATGGAGCGTCTTATGGAGCACCTTATGGGAGCCCATATGGTTCAGAAATGAATCCCCAGCAAGAGGCGGATATGCTTAAAGAGCAAGCCAAAACTATGCAGGAAGAACTCCAGTCGATTAATGAACGCATCAGCACATTAGAAAAGGCAGCCACTGAGGAGAAAAAATAAGATACAGGAAGGGGATACCGACGCTAGCTAAGTATCCTCTTCCTGGTAAGGTTTGTGGTTACCGAAGGAGGTTTAGCAGAATGAAGATAGCGATATCTACCGATGGTAATTTTGTATCTCCACATTTCGGACGGTGTCCTTCTTTCACCATTGTAGAAATTGAAGGAGACAAATTGGTCAAAAAAGAAGTTATTGACAATCCAGGACACCATCCAGGTTTTTTGCCTCAATTTTTACAGGAGAAAGGAGTGGAGTACATTATCGCTGGCGGAATGGGTGGACGAGCAACAGGACTTTTTGCTGATGCGGGAATAAAGACAATATTAGGAGTGACCGGCAACGTCGATAATGTTATAGACGAAATTTTAAAAGGCACGCTCAAGGGTGGAGAAAACCTTTGTAGGCCTGGTAGTGGAAAAGGGTATGGTTTAGATAAGACGGAGTGCGAACATAATCCCTGATAAGGGAGGATAAGATGAAAATTTGTGTAACTTCTCAGGGCAATAATCTTGAAGCTCAGGTTGACCCGAGGTTTGGGAGATGTCCGTATTTTATTATTATTGACCCTGAGACAAAAGAATTTGAAGCGATTGAGAATCCGAACATTCAAGCCACCGGCGGCGCAGGGATTCAGTCTGCACAGCTTGTTGCCGGTAAAGGGGCAGAGGTAATTTTGACTGGAAATGTTGGTCCCAATGCATTTCAGACTTTGCAAGCGGCAGGGATTAAGGTTATTACGGGTGTAGCAGGTTTAGTAAAAGATGCTGTCGAGAGATTCAAAAAGGGAAATACTGAATCAACCACTGGCCCAACTGTGCCTGGACATTTCGGTATGCAAGGTCCTCAACCGGCAGGCCCGGGTAGGGGAGCAGGAAGAGGGATGGGTCGAGGCGGTGGCAGAGGCAGAATGGGCGGTAGTCGTCCCGGTGCTGGACCCGCTGCTCAATGTGTATGTCCAAGCTGTGGGACGAAAGTGCCCCATCAGACAGGAGTTCCTTGCTATTCTGTAAATTGCTCTAAATGCGGTACAAGGATGGTTAGAGAATAAATGGTTATTTCCATAGCGAGTGGAAAGGGGGGGACGGGGAAGACTACTGTAGCTACTAATCTTGCCCTCTCTTTAAATAAGAGCATTCAATTTTTAGATTGCGATGTAGAAGAGCCGGATGCGCATATATTTTTAAAACCAAAGATTGAAAGTAAAAAGACTGTCTCTATTCCTGTGCCCCATGTTGATGAAGCTAAATGTAATTTATGTGGTAAATGTGCTCAAGTTTGTGCTTATAATGCTATTGCTGTGGTGAACCCCATTAGGCGCTCAAAAAATGAGATAGGGGTGGGCAAAGAAAACTCGCCCATTCCTGAGACAAAACCCCATAAGGAGCTGAAAGGTAAGGTCTTAATTTTTCCTGAATTATGCCATGGTTGCGGAGGATGCAAACTTCTCTGTCCGGAGAAGGCTATCAGTGAAGTAGATAAAGATATAGGTGTGATAGAATCCGGAGAATCTAAAGCTATACAATTTATACATGGTAAACTGAACATTGGAGAAGTTCTTTCGCCCTCTTTAATCAGGGCGGTCAAAGAGCACATAAACCCCACCAGAACTGTAATAATTGATGTCCCTCCAGGCACTTCCTGTCCAGTAATTGAAGCTATTAAAGGAAGCGATTATTGTATCCTGGTTACAGAACCAACACCGTTTGGACTAAATGATTTAATCTTAGCAATTGAGGTATTAAAGAAGTTGGACATCCCTTTTGGTGTGGTAATTAACCGAGCCGATATAGGGGATGAGAAAGTCAAGCAATACTGCCAGAATTATAAGATTCCTGTGTTAATGCACATTCCTTTTGACAAAGAGATTGCCATTGCTTATTCAAAGGGTATACCTATTGTTGAGGTAAAACCGAAATATATACAAGAGTTTGGAAAATTATTTGAAAAGATTGTAAACTGATGAGAAGAGCTTTAGGATTTTGGTGGCATTGGAGAAAGTCAGTAACGAAAGAGAGTGATAAGCGAAAATGAAACAGATAGTGGTTATTAGCGGTAAAGGTGGCACGGGAAAAACAGTGATAGCTGCTTCTTTTGCTGCTTTAGCTAAAAATAAAGTTATGGCAGACTGCGATGTGGATGCAGCAGATTTACATCTCCTTCTCCATCCGGAAGTTTTGCAGAGACACGATTTCAAGGGTGGGAAGAAAGCAGTTATTGATAGAGACAGGTGTAATGAATGTGGAAAGTGTGAACAGGTGTGTCGTTTTAATGCCGTACAGAATTTTGTTGTAGACCCGATCTCTTGTGAAGGTTGTGGGGTATGTAGCCATATCTGCCCTGAGGGGGCGATTAAGATGGAGGATAATTTATCAGGAGAGTGGTTTGTTTCCCACACAAAATACGGACCTCTGGTCCATGCTAAATTGGGCATTGCTGAAGAAAATTCGGGGAAATTGGTGACTATGGTTCGGCAAAATGCTAAATTGATTGCTGAAAGGGAGAGGAAGGATTTCGTTATTATAGATGGTCCCCCGGGAATAGGCTGTCCAGTAATAGCTTCTTTGACTGGTGTGGATTTAGCGCTGGTAGTTACTGAGCCTACTCTCTCGGGGATTCACGATATGGAAAGGGTTTGTAGGGTTGCCCACCATTTTGGGGTGAAAACATATGTATGTATAAATAAATATGACCTGAACATTGAAAATTCAGAAGCGATAAAAAGATATTGTCTTAACTCCAACATAGAAATTGGGGAAGAAATACCCTTTGACCAGGCTGTTACTGAGGCATTGGTTAGAGGCGTTCCTGTTGTGGAGAGTAGTGACAATAAAGTAACTAAAAAAATAGAGAGCCTCTGGAACAGGATAAAACAGATAAACTGACTAAGAGTGGTTTCATAGTAGTATGTGCGTAAAGACTTGAAATGGTCTAATATGATAAAGAAAGGTCTAGCGGGATGAGGACATATTTAGAATGTATTCCATGTTTTTTCAAACAGGCCCTCGAGGCATCCAAGTTATCTAAAGCAGATGAGACGACTCAAAAAAAGGTGCTGGATGAACTATCCAGATTAATACCGGAGATTGGTTTGAATAGTACACCTCCTGAGATAGGGAGAATTATATATCAGCTTGTCGGGAGAATAACGGGGGAGAAAGATCCATTTAAAGAAATCAAAAAGAAAAGTAATAAGCAGTCATTAGAACTTTATCCTGACTTAAAGGCAAAGATAGAAACTTCAAATGATAGGCTTTTGAGCGCAGTAAGATTGGCTATTGCCGGTAATGTAATTGATTACGGCGTTCAGAACCATTTTGTCATTGAGGAAGAGATAGAAAATTGTTTACAGAGAGATTTTGCCATTTTTGATTATGGAGATTTTAAAGAAGCTTTGGATAAGACAGACAGGATTCTTTACCTTGCAGATAATGCAGGAGAAGTGGTTTTTGATAAAATTTTGATTGAGGAGATTAGAAAATTGGATTCTCCTCGAGGAAGGCAAATTTTTTATGTGGTGAGGGATAGACCGGTGATAAACGATGCTTTGGTTGAAGATGCTCATGCCTGCGGTATAAAGAAAGTAGCTGAGGTTGTATCCAGTGGTTCGGATGCGCCGGGGACAATTTTAGAACTCTGTTCGCAGGAGTTCCTTAAACTTTATGAACAGGCGAAGATGGTCATTAGCAAGGGACAGGGCAACTTTGAGGCTCTATCAGAGCAAGATAAGCCGATATTTTTTCTATTGAAAGCGAAATGCTCTGTGATTGCTAAGGATATTGGTTGTAGAATGGGTGATGTAATTCTGAAAAGTAGTACTAAGAGAAAAGGGTAAATTGTGAATGATTTTAGGGCTATAAAAATTGTTGAATAATTTGTATAATAATATGGTACTTAATAGTTAGTCAAAAGGGAGATGAACAGATGACTCCAGTAACAATTAGGTTATATGGCGATTCTGTCTTAAGAAGAAAATCTCGAGAAGTTAAAGAGATGAACAGAGATATCCAGAAACTTATAAACAATATGGCAAAGTTGATGTATCAGAATAAGGGTTTAGGACTGGCTGCACCACAAGTAGGAATATTGA
>JABUBN010000071.1_pt1 | contig 24642 bp, 20 predicted proteins | sample 7240341 | NCBI WGS metagenome assembly JABUBN01 (sample SAMN07256345, study PRJNA390944) | subsurface metagenome | isolation source: Methane hydrate marine sediment | place: Pacific Ocean: Eastern North Pacific, ODP site | reverse complement strand
GTAGGTTACACCCGTTAAATTAAATAGATATTGGACATCTTCTTGTAGTGTAATTTTTCTAGCAAAAACATGATTACCAAGAGGATCCTGTTCCGAATTAATTAAATTGTTAATTACAGTTTGATTTACTATAATATTCTTAGTTAACGCATCAATGGCGGTTTGTATGTTTAACCTTCCGTATCCTTCATGTTCATCTTTTAAACTATTTAACAATCCAGTATATTTCGATGGGGAGTAATTACTTTCATCAATTTCTGTTTCGAGATTGTCTTCTCTTTCAAGATTCGTTTCTGAAGCAGTCATTAGTAAAATCGCTTTAAGTATTTTTACCCACTTCGATAAATCCTGATTATTCCAATCTGTCCAATTACCCCATTTTGCGTCTATTAATAAATTAATTGCTGCTGAAACAATCGCAGTAGAAATTGATGTGCCATATGATGCGGTAGATTCATCCGATATTGCACCTGCGCTTATTAGCGAGCGGTGGCCTGGTAATTTACTACCTCCAGGAGCAACTATATCTGGTTTTAGAACATTATTCCCTACATCCCGCCCCATACTACTATAAGATGTTATTTGATCCTTATCATTGATTGCCCCGACAACAATCGCGTTTTTATTCATACCTAACTTATTAAAAGGTTTCGAACCTTCAATCCCTTTATTTCCCGCAGCAATTACCACTAAAATATGGTTTTCAATTACCTCATCAATTACAGCGTTAATGGCGGAAATATCCTCTCCTAAAGTTCCAATGCTTAAACAAACACTAACAATATGATGTTGCGTTCGATTTTGAATTACACTTGCCATCGCTGATATTAAATCAGACACATGCCCCTTTCCGGTTTGATTTACGATCTTGTATGCCAGTATATTAGTTGCGTTAGCTATTTCCTGTAAAATGATTGAAATGTTCAGTATGCGATTCTGGAAAGAACGAAACAGACGAATTGAATGAAAACAAAGGAATAGAACTAATTTTTTTGTGATACTTTATGTACAAATCGTAAATTCCTCGTTCGGTTTGAGGAACACTATGAATAAATGAATAATATTGATTAGGGTTTTGAATGTGAGACGAGTTTACTAAAATAGAATTAAGATATAACTCAAACCAAAATCCATCTATCTCGCTTAACTGAAAATTACTTGTGGAATTTATTGCGATAATCGAATCTGATTTTGATATATTAGTGGAAAAGATTTTTACTGAATAGTTTTTAGAAGGCAAATATTCGTCAAAAAGATCTAAATGAGAATAATTGCCGTATAAATTCACCATTGAAGGACTGGTAGAATTATAAGTTGAAGTACCAGTGCCCGCAATAACTGAAGATATGAATGTGCCATGACCATTATCATCCGTCATCGGATCTTGACTAATAAAATTCTGCCAACCTGTGATTCTACCTTGTAAAAAGTCATGGTTAAGATTTACACCACTGTCCAAAACAGCAATAGAAGAATCTGTATTTCCTTTATAACCATTTATATACCATGTTGAATTAACTGATTGGGTTTGAATGCTCGCATAATTCATTTGAACTTCAATAATTTCATCAGTTTCTATGTTTATATCTGGAAACTCGCTTTTATATTTGGAAATGTTTTCTATAGGAATTACTCCTGCGAACCCTGAAAAATTATTAAATAAAGCGTTCCAATCTTCATTTTCTTTTAAATTTCCTCCATAAAATTCAAACTTAGTTTTAGCATTAGCATCAAATGTGGATTCATTAAAAAAAACGATAACAGATTTTTTACCATTATTTGAGCTATGTAGATGTTCGTCGACACTCTCTTGTTTTCCAAAATTTAATTTATATGGAATTATTAAATTAAAAATGAAACTCGTTCCCACAGTCGAACCTATGATAAGAAATAAAATAAGTGTGAATTTAATTAATTTCTTCAGCTAATAGATTCACCTCCATTTTCTTTTTCTATAATTTTTTCACTTTGAATCTTAGAAATTGAATTAAATCTATCTCTTAAAGTATTCTCAATTTTTAGAATGGTACTGCTGCCAGAAACTTTGAAAAGCATTAGCTCGTTCCGTTGAAGCTCGTACTTTTTGGCTTTATATTTTTTTGTTTTCCAAAGGAAAATGGTTAAAATTGTTAAAGAAATTAACATTGGACCTAAAACAAAAAAGATTTGAATTATTTCTGGAATTACTACTTTAACCTCGACTAAATTAGAAGTGTCCTTGATCTTCAATAGGTAATAATAATCAATACTGGCAGATTTTAATTTTAATACGGCTTGAGTTATAGCTTGAATTTTATATGAAAAGGTTATCCACTCTCCTGGTTGCAAACACGAGATTGTGTTAATAAGACTACCACTTATTAAGTTGAATTCAATTTCTGTGAAGCTAATGATGTCGTTAATACTTATGTTTTTAGCACAAATTGTTCCCACATTTTTAACATTAAGTCTAACAGTTATAATGTCCCCAATTTCAACTTGGTTCTTATCAACTGACTTAATAATATAAAAATTAATTCTCCCTAATATTAATGGTTCTGAAGAAGCAATTTGAATTAAATTTTTTTCTGAAATCTCCACGTAATTAATGGAAGGATAAAAATACCCTTTCCAATCGCGTTTGATTAAAGTTATGTTAAAAGTTTTAACTATGCTATACCCTATCTCCGCTATAATTAAAGTTTCATTATCAATTTGTGTTAAATCCCCAAACTGATCGTTCATTGAAATAGTTAAGTTTTCAATGTTGAATCCTTCAAGACCGTTGTTTTTAACGTGAACGGACAAATTCAGTTCTTCTCCTATAGAGGGAGCAAGATTCGAAGCCGTAAAATAAATTTCTATTGTTTTAATATAGGGAACACGAGTTGAATAATCAATGGGAGCGGAAAAACAGACATGATTAGGATGAGTTTCCAAAATAGTTGAATTTAAATTTTGGATATGTTCTGGGGTACTATAACTAATATTTGTACTGCTAATTACTGCAGTATTTGGAATGTAAAAAGAAAAACTTACTTGCTTTTCTGTGTAAGGAGCAAGTTCAGCTATATTATATTTTAAGTAATTTTCCGCAATAGTAAAGTTGAATGGATCGTAAATTATTCCTGGGATTAATATTGAAATGTTAATGTTTTTAGCAAAATCTGAACCTATGTTTCTAAAAACTAATGTTAGGTTATTAATTTCTCCCACTTTTGAGCTATAACTTGTCAAATAAGAATAGGAAACAATCGAAGCCATATCATAAGTGCTTAAAGATATTGGATTCGAGGTCCTTATGTACTCAACTTTTCCTCTTAATGAAGTATAGATGACTCTCGATCCTAAAACCTTATATTCATTAACATCCCTATAATAAAATTCTACATCAAAGTCATTAATTGAAATATTAAAAAGGCTTGTACTAATACCCTTTATTTTTAATATGATTGTATGATTATCTCTCGCTGTAGGATCAAACAACCATTCTAATGTTCCTTGGTTTTTTATAAATGAAAATGTTGATGTATTATTAACCGTTGACATTAAATATGCAGAAATACTTTGAAATTCTTCTGTAGAAAAATTAAAAACTTCAAATTCCAAAACATTACTAGGATCGGTGAAGTTGATTATTATTGAAACTCTATCTAGAGAATTATTAATTAAATCTATATTTGTCGTATTCTGAAAAAGAAATTGAATCTCAATTTCATGTTGGTCTACATATTTTTCTTCTGATTCGATAATCCAGTCTTCTTCGTCATTAGTCAATGCCATTTGAGGCGAAGTTTCTTCGATCGAAACGCCTGAAATTATTGAGGGTAATTCTGGAAATGTTTCTTTAATCGTGAAATTGTACTTGTAAAATTGAGAAAAAGTGTCAAACTCTTCAATGGAAAAATTGTCAAAAGTATACGAAATTATCTCATTTGGCTCTAATTTCCAATTATCATCGTTCCAAATACTATCTTCATTCGTGAAAGTTTCTTTTAGAGAATCCGAAGATATTCCTATTAATTCTAAAGAAGATATCAATTGTGGATTACCAATTGCTATTAGGTCAATCACTTGGTTCATGTTTTCATTATATGGTAGAAGGTTAGAGAAATTACTAAAGTTTGGATAATAGGTATCAATTAAACCGGCTCCTGTGGTATCAAAATAAAACATCCGAGGGTCCTCGTCAAAATTAAAAAAATCTTCTAATGAATCATATTGACCGGAATATTCAACGCTTGCCACCTCCCAAATAGCATCTTTAAGGTCTTCGTCAAGCTCTAAAATTACACCGATAGGCCCTACAATTATTGAAAATGCGTTGTCCAATTCTATCGGAATTGGAGTAGGAACGCCCCACGCGGTTTCGTTTCCTACATTTTTAGCCGTTATATTAAAAGAAAAAGTGTTATAAACTCCAAATGATGCGTTTTCCCCTATTAAATCTTTAGTAATAAGTAAATTTGGTTCTGAATTCGAGACTTTATATGTAATTACAAAATCTTCGATAGGATTCAATATCCCTGTAGGAATCCCTGGTAAACCTTGCCATCCAAGTTGATGTAAAAAATTTATATAGTCATTAGGGTCATTTAAATTTACAGGTTTGACATAATTATGTTTAAATCCTTTTTCATCAACCCAAATTAATTCAAATGAATAATCCTTTAATGTTTGAACGTCGAACTCAACATCCGCATAGAACGACAATAAAGCTATTTGTTCTAACAAAAAATCGTAAAAGGTGAAATATTTAGGTGTTTCATCTACTATTTCAGTGCAAAAAATATTAATATCTATTTCGCTCATAAAGGCTCCCGTTAATGCTATAAATATTTTTTCACTTGGCTGAAGTGGTTCTCCTTGATAACCTAAGGCGTCCCATAAATTAAATTTATACTCATTTTCTCCAATATTTTTAATACCTTCACTTAAACCTTCGTATTGTACCATTAGACTTGTATAATGGGATTCATTTGATAAAGATAAAGTGCTAAACATATCAGCTAAACCTTCAGAATCTTCTTGAGTAGTTTGATTTAAATCTAACAAATCTGAAAAGTTACCAAATAAAGACGGATAATCAACTAAAATACTTGAAAACTGCTCGAATATATTATCAAACTCAAAATTTTCTAAATACGCTAAATCGAGAGAATCGATGTTAAAATTAACTTGATTTATTGATTCGGTTATATCTTTATCTAATAAATCCAAAGAATTTACTAAAAGAAATGTCGAGGATAAATGCTGACTATTTATGTATTCTTCAGATGTTAAGCGTTCAATATCTAAAGCTTTCCAATACCCGTCCATAGGAAGATTAGTAGTGATTTCGTGAAAATAGATGTCCCAATCGGGATAATAACCAACGAAAGGAAAAAGATATGAGTTAGATACGTTAATCATGATAAGGTCAATTTCAAATTTTCTTTTTATGATTTCGAGAGCTCTCTCTGCCCTTAATTTAGCGTCATCTTCGTTTATTTCTTCGTCATAATAAAGGAATCCAGAAAAACTGTTGAAAGTCATTTCATATTGCCTATTAAAACCATCTTCGTTAAGAATACGTGGAAAAATTTCAGGTGTAATTCCATTCGATACACTAAAGAGAACATTGCATTTATAAAATGCAGGGTCTTTAGTATCAAAACGGGGCAATATACTTGTGTCATTAGTAAAAAGGGACTGCTTTATGACGGACTTGTTACCCGCGACAAACACATTAATCTGTTCAGCATAAAGATCTGTTCCTGCGATGTCAGATGGATTAATTAAATCCCGATTAAAAATATCTTCATTTTCTATTTTAGGAGCAATGATTTCTTTCTTAAAATTTATATAAAGCGGAGTAGAAAGAAAACTCAGAATTAATACAAAAACTATTATTTTTTTAAATCTTCTCAAGTTTTTTCTAATCCTCCTTACATAGTTTCTCTGTAAATATCAATAATTTTCTTTTTCCGGGATTTTCTTAATAATATTTTTAATCCAATCAAAGTAAATATAATTGAAATCGTAAAAATTGAAACCATATCTGATAACGGAAAAGTGGGAATATTTGGCAAATCGCTCATTAAATTCATTGATGTAGTTAATAATAATCCGGTTGTCCATCCCACAATGACGCCTACTGTTCCACTACTCAACATTATAATTAATGATTCGATAGTGAACAGTTTAGTTATTTCCTTTCCTTTCAATCCTAATGTTCTGATGATTCCAATTTCCTTTTTTCTTTCGATTATTGTAGAATATGAAGATGAGAGCAATCCAAAAAGGCATATAACTATCGTTGCATCTAAAGTTATCGTAAAAAATACATCTATAATCGTGAAAAAAAACTGTTGTTGTGTAACCCTTTGTTGTAAACTAATAACATCAAAATCATAATTTAGCTCGTTCTCTATTTCTAATTGGCTCTTAATAGAAAAACCTAGAGTACTTAAACTGAGTTTAATAAATATTTTATCTAAATACGGGATAGGAGGGATATCCATAATATTCATATAAACATCCTGTGAAATCATTACTCCTCCCATATGTGCCGATGCGCTTGATCTGCCAAATTCCGCAAAGAAACCTGGCATAACGGCTGCTATACCAACTACTTTAAACGGATATGTCTCAGATTCGTCGCCGCGATGAATAACCATTCGTACAATATCGCCTAAATGCATATCTAAACTTACAGAAATACCTTCGGAAATGATACATGTATATTCCTCTTGTTCCTCAAAAAGTTGTTCAAAAGACGATAAAATATCACCTTGGGTAAATTCTATATATTTTGTTTTAATTGTAGAAGGATATACTTCATCAATTCCTATCAAACTAATTTCATGAACGGTTAAACCTGCGTAATCGCCAATCTCTGCCGTGAATTCTTTACCTTCTTCTGAATAAATTTGTGTTAAATGGAAAGGGTTTGCGATTACCGTAGATACTCTTTCTATGCCCTCTATTTTTAGTAACTCAAATTTAAAGTCGCTTGTTAAGATTCTATTTGGATCTATAGAAGCTCCATTCTCTTGACTACTTTTAAGTTCGTTAATTGAAATGCCTGTAAAGTCACCACCCAGACCTCCAAAAACAAATTCTTCTACTTCTTCCGGTTCGTACCAACCTTGCGTTTCTATCACTAAATCAGCACCATAGCTAAGATTTGCACTAAGCACTGTTTGACTCGACAAAAAACTAAATGCTCCTGCTGTAAATATCACGAAAGAAAAAGTAAAAGCAAAAGTAACAATTGTACTCGAATTTCTCCTTGCATATCTAAATATGAATATTTTATACACTGGTGCTAATTTTTTATTAAAGATGTGAAAAAACTCAATAAAAATTCTTAAAATCAAAGGTAATAATCCTAGTCCTGCTAGTGTCATTCCAATTAAAAATAGTATAAGGAGAGCTATTAATGTACCTGACATTAGTGCAAAGTCTCCAGTTGTCAGTATTCTTGGAATAACAAAAAGAACAAAAGCACCGTTAGCAGCTAATATAACACCAACAATTAATAATTTATAATTTACAGGAGCCTTTTTTCGAAGCTTATATAACACATCTTCCTTACGATAAGGATGAATTGACTCAATTAATTGAAGTTTCATTACTTTCAACGCTGGAGAAATGCTTACTATAAGCCCAACACTTACTCCTATAATATATGAAAATAAAATAGACCAAAATGTAATAGAAAACGATAAGTTGCCGGATAAACCAGGTATGGATTCTGCCACTACAGCTCCTGCAATGGGGAGTACTACGTATTGAGTTGCCAGTTGGGCAAAAATAATACCTAATATCGTTCCAAAATTACATAGGATCATTCCTTGAACTAAGACTATTATCAAATTATACTTTTTAGTAGCACCTAAAGTTCTAAAGATTCCGAACTCTCTTATTCGTTCTTCCACAGATGTTTTGAGAATTCCATTGATTAACACTCCTGATATCAACATTGAGATCATTGATACAAAAACAAAGATTATCGTGATTCCAACGCTCAAATATTCTGAAAAACCTAATATTTTTAATTTGGGTAGATCGATTTTATATTCATTAATTCCGATTAAAAGTTGGATTTCACCAGCTAAGTCTTTCACTATGTTTTCAGAACCCTCAATATTTCTTGCGTCATACAGGTTTAGACCTTTTTTTAAAGTAAGAATTAACTCATTACATTTTCCATTAAATGTTTCATTTCCAAAAAGATCATAAAGCGTATTGATATCAACAACTATTAATGGTCGATTTGCATAACTTATAGGCCATTTTAATTGAAAATCAAAAATTTTATCAATTGTAAAATTTTTAACTCTATCTAAATCAATACCATCATGCCACAAACCCATCCTTATTTCAATTGTATCGTTTTCTGCGTATTTAATATCATCATTGAAACCATAATAAATAGCGCAGTGATATAAGGGTAGACTCGATAAATCTAACAATTCATTTAAACCGGGTTTAACAAAACTACCAAACATTAGTTTGTTTTCCAAAGTGAAATTTATTCCTGAGATAGATACTCCTTTTCTTTCATTTATCAATTCTTGAGTTTCGAACCCTTTTGAAACGTTTACATTACCCCATAAACTCATTCTTGGTATGAAGCCTCCAATTTCATCCATATTATTTTGTATTGTTTCTACTATTGGTTGATAATCAAAATAATTAGAACGATTTTCGGGCTCATTATTGTAATGTCTTACGCGGATATTCATATCTTGCTGACCCGCGTCTATACTAAGGTAATTAACAAAAGTTACTGAAATAGAATCAGATAAAAAAAGAACTAATGCCAAAAGTCCCACAGAAATCATTACACCTATGATAGCTAACGAAGTTCGGACTTTATGACGTGAAAGGTCTTTAAATGCGTATTTAAATACTAATTTAATATTAGTCATTTGAACTAAAAATTTTCTTTATTTACATTAAATATTCACATAAATGAATTGCTTTAATTTAAAAACAATGTATCTCCTGAAACATTTCCGTTAATATTATTTTCTTGTAATAATTCTGCCAAAATGTCGTTAAAATGCTCTGGTAAGTTCATAATAATTAGGTTTGGAATAGAATTTTTAATATCACTTACTTTAATCTGATTTTTTCCTTGATTCGCAAAAAGATATCTAAAAATCATATTTTTACATTTTTCTTTATTTATTTCGGCTTCTTGTTTTCTTCTTATTTGCATGTTTTCTGTTTCTTTCAAGCCTTCAATTTTTCCTTCATGGGTTAACTTTCCATCTCTCATGTGATAAACTTTAGTAGCGAATTCAGAAACTGCAGCATCGTGAGATACCGATATAAATGTTGCTCCTTTTTTATTCAGATCTCTAATAAGGTTCAAAATCATAAATCCGGTCTTGGAATCTAAGTCGCCAGTCGGTTCGTCGAGAATTACTATGGCTGGATCGTTAGCAAATGCTCTTGCAATTGCTACTCTTTGTTGTTCTCCGCCACTTAATTCTGAAGGAGCATGATGCGAACGTTCTTCTAAACCAACAAGACTTAATAAATCCAAAGCTTTCTTTCTCTTTCCTCGTTTACTTAATTTCCCTGAAAAATGTAAAGGAACCATTACATTTTCTAATGATGTCATTTGAGGTAATAAGTTATAAAATTGAAAGACAAATCCTATTCTTTCTCTTCTTATTTCTGCTAAAGCATTATCATTTAGCATAGAAATATTACGACCTTCTAAAAAGATTTTTCCTCTCGTAGGAGTGTCAAGACCACCAATTAGATTTAAGAGTGTTGTCTTACCACTTCCAGAAGGACCCATAATATCAATGAAATTGCCTTTATCAATTGTTAAATCGACACCACGGAGAGCTGCAACGGCAGTAGTCCCTAACAAATAAGTCTTATGGAGGTTTTCAACAACAATTAGATGCTCGTAATCTTTCCCTACTTCTTTTTGTTGTTTCAATTCTGTTTTTACTTGTTTTCTTTCTTGACGAGATAACGAGAGCGTTTCTATTTTTTGTTTTTTAATAGAATCTTTTTGCTTCTTTATTTGCCACTTCTTAAAATCTTTATTTACCTTACCTTTCCATATTGATAATTTTCCCGTTTCTTCTTCATAATTTTCCATTTCAGGAGTTTTTTTTATGATTCTTGATTCAGACATAAAGGTTAACCCGTCAAAATTAAAAAATTTAGATTTGATAATTATAACTTAAAATAATCTAATATGTGATTAAATAAATTTTATTGCTGTAAGAAAAGAAAGTATAAAAAGGCTTTAAACCTTAAGGTTCTAATTTATTCGAACATTTAGACGTCTTTCATTTCTTTTCAAAAAAACAAATTTTCGAAAATAAAAATATTCATTAGTACGATTTCAATTATAATAATGTACTTTAAAAGTACATAGCAATATAGGATATTAACTAAACTCGGGCGTCACTTCGATTGTAAATATTTTAATAGTTTTAAACTAAGATCTTTTTCAGCATCTTTTCTTCTTCTAAATTTTTCTGATCTCAAATTATCGGGAAGATTTAGTAATCTATTTTGTTTTTCATCTAAAATCTCAGGATTTTTCACAATCCAACGAGCGTCATTGTCTGGGCCTAACTTTTCATATTCAAATTTAATTGTGGGCGTTATTTTGAATATGTCTTGTAAGTATTCTAAGAGTTGGTTTTTGTATAAATTGGATGATTCCTTTATTAAAGCATCCCAATCATAGAAATAGATGTTAATTATTTTTTGCTCAACAATTTCGAGGTTATTTCCAGAATCAACATAAATAGCACCGCATATTGACTCAATAACATCGGCTAAAATTGAAGTGCTCCTAACTTTCTGTTTTTTTGATGAGATAATATATTTCCATAATTCCATTTCGGTAGCTACCTTTAAAAAGGTCTGGTTATCTTCTAAACATTGTTTTGTTTTCGTTAATCTGCCGGGATCATTTTCACCTGAATTATATATCTTTAAGCTAAAGATTAATTTTATCACCGCATCTCCGAGAGTTTCTAAAATTTCATAATGACCTAAATTATTTTCATTCCCATATTGAGGTGTTGTTAAGGCTTCGAGTAGTATTTCGGGGTTTTGAAATTGATAATTTATAAACTCTTGAAACAGTTTTAATTTATCTCCTATAATAAGTTTATCCATACCACTAAAATAAGTAAGGAAAAATTTAAAAATTTAGACAAGTCTAGTTTAATATGGATCCAGAAAAAGTAATAAAATCACTCTCAATAATTAAAGATATTGAGAAAAAAAACAGAGAAATGGAAGAATTTCTTTCAAACTTAACAATTACCTCACGAAATGATCTTCTCAAAGAGATAACCAGCGATATTATTGAAAAAAATAGTATTATTAAAGAACATGGCTTTTCTAAAGAAAATATTTGTGTTTCTGAATCGGTAAGCTCAGAACTTATTTCGATCAGTTCCATAATTGATAATCTCGTTTCCAATATCCAGAAAAATCCATCAAAAAAAGTTCTCTACTTGAGACTCTTTCTTGATAGATTTCATGATATCTCTGACCAAGATAAAAATGTACTTATTCAATCTGTCAAAGATGAGCCCTCTGAAGGATTAAAAGAAAAAATGTTATCATTAATTAATGTATTCAAATTAGAAATTTAAAATTAGAAAAAAAAAGAAAAAATCAAATTCTTATCTTTAATTTTGATCTTATGAAATTCTAACAAAAGTTTATTCATATTCAAATAATTTCAGTAGAGTTAGAACATTTTTAATTCCCTTAATTTTGATTCGGAAGGTAAGAATTTTCCAAATTATAGATCCCATCGAAATATCCCCTCCACCTAGAAGCTCTACAAAAAGCTGCATTTTTGCTTCTAGAAAACCATCCCATCCAGCATACTTCTTTTTGATGTTTTCCTTTGGTTTGTTTTCAATACTCTCTACATAAACTTTGCCTTTATCGATTACTAACAAGGCGGCGTATTTTCCATCTTTGGCGTTTAAGAGAATTTTTAATTCAGAATCTTTAAAATCTTCCTTGAACTGCTCAATAGTATTTAAAACTTCGACTTCTTTAGCTACGACTTTAGCAAACCCTTTTAACCGTTTCGTTTTTTCTTCAGCCATTTTAATCAACTTTCAGCATTATTATAATCGAAATCGTTTTAAAAAAAGATTTCACTTAAAATAAATCTAATATGAAAGTTAAAAATATCTTTTTTCAAAGAAATTTAAAATTTAAAACAAGGAAGATGGAATGAATAGAGTATAATAGTTTCTCTTCGCAAAACTAATACCCATTAGCATCGCCCATTTCGAAGAATTCTTCAAAAGCTTTCCTATCTTGAGCAGAAATTTTCGACTTCGCAAGAACTTTCTTTATCACTATAGGAGCTGCTTCTTTATCATCGTGTTTTATCGTTTTAACTATATTATAATCGTTATTATTTGGATCTATCTCGAATTCTTTATCACACGCTTTGCAGTATAGTTTTTTGTTTTTAGGTATCAGGATGTTATCGCAATCTGGGCAAAACCTCATAGTTTCGTTAACCACTAAATTTTTATCTTTAAAAATTTTACGCTTTTTATTACTTGTTAGTATTATACAATAATCTTCTATCAATTAATTATTAAAATATTCTATATTTATAAATTTAATGGCGACCAATACTTGTTGCCGTATTTGAGTATTTAAATTTTTCTTTTGCAATCTTATTGTATAACTAATAATTGGTTATGAGAAATTTGTTTGTGAAAGTATAAATTATCAGAAGTCGTATTTTTCTGAGTTAATGGTTTTTAATTTGCTAAAATAAAAATTTAATTAAAAAGTAATATTAAATTTCCTCAGCAATAACAAGTTTTAAGTGAGATTTATAAGATGATTGAAAGCGAAAAAAAAATTTTAATAGTAGGACATCGTGGTGCAAGCTCGGATTCACCCGAAAATACACTAAAAGCGTTTGAAAAAGCTATAGAATTAAAAGCCGATTATGTGGAGTTTGATGTCCAAGAAACTCGAGATGGAAATATAGTAGTTACGCATGACGAAGACATCAAAAGAATAACTGGTAAAGATGGATTAATAAAAGATATGACGCTGAACGAATTGAGAAAACTGAACTTTGGAGAGGGGGAAAAAATTCCAACTTTGCAAGAACTAGTTGAACTGACAAAAAATAAGATTGGTTTAAATTGCGAAATTAAAGTAGAAGGAATTACAGAAAAAGTTATTCATATTTTTAGAGAATATGATATTATAGACACAACATTGGTGAGTTCCTTTATACACGATGAGCTATTAAAAATTCAAAAGTTAGAGCCATCCCTAAAATTAGCTTCACTAGAACCAACTCAAGGCACTATAAAGATTGATTGGGATAAAAAAAAAGAAATGATTCAGTATTGTATAGATAATAACCTTTACGCGATTAATCCTTTAGTAATGATGGTAGATCAGCAGTTTGTGGATTTTGCTCACGCTAATAATGTAAAAGTTTTTCCGTGGACGGTTGATTCTAAGGTGTCTATTAAGAAACTTATAAGACTAGGCGTTGACGGCATAATTACTAATGATATTTCTCGTACGAAAGATATCTTAAAATCATTTTCTTAAATTCTAATCTTAAATGTTTGAAGTGATTTTATTAATGACATTAAAAAAAAAAGATGTTTTAATAATTGGACATAAAGGCGCAAGCGCGATCGCCCCTGAAAATACGTTAAAGGCTTTTAAGAAAGCAATTGAATTAAAAGCTGATCTGGTAGAATTTGACATACATAAAACTAAAGATGGCGAAATTGTCATAATTCACGATTCAGATACCTTAAGCATTACAGGCGTCCAAGGATTGATTAAAGATATGACTTAGGAAGAGATTAAAAAATTGGATGCAGGCGAAGGCGAAAAAATCCCTACTTTATTAGAATTAATTAAAGTTGCAAAAGAGAAAGTGGGTTTGCAAATAGAAATTAAATCGAGTGGTCTACTTGAGAAGTTAATTAAACTTTTGAAAGAAGAAAATCTTGTAAATACTTCAATTGTTAGCTGTTTTGCATTTGACGAATTAGTGAAGTTGAAAAATCTAGAGCCTAAAATAAAGCTAGGCTTTTTGTTACCCGCAGAACTTGTGCGAGATCGCCAAATTAAAAGAAAGATTTTAAAAGTAGTTGATAAAAAATTTTATGCAATTCATCCACATTATAATATAACTGACAAAGAAATCGTTGATTTTGCTCATGATAACGATCTTAAAGTTAATGTTTGGACAATAAACGATAAGGATATTATGGAGCATTTAATAGAAATTGGGGTCGATGGAATTATTACTGATGATATTTCAGTGGCCAATGAATTACTAGGAAGAGTTGTCTAATAATTTTTTAAGAAAGCTAGTTTCCCCATTAAACCATAATAAAATATTTTAGTCAAGTTCTATTTTATTCATTAATCTTTTAAACCAGTTTCAGTTATTTTCTTCATGTCTACATTACAAGAATCAAAAATTGATTTTAATAGATTATTCTTTCCAAGATCTATTGGAATTATTGGAGCAAGCTGGGATCCAGCAGGTGGGGGCTTTTTCGTCCGAGCAATGAAAGATAAGTTTCGAGGACCGATGTATTTATTTAATCCTCGATTAGCTGGAAAAAAGCTCTTAGGTCATAAAGTCTATAACTCTATTTTAGATATTTCAGAACCCATTGATTATGTCATATTAGCTGTCCCTTCACGTCTGGTTCCTAAATTATTGGAGGAAGTCGGTCAGAGAAAGGTCCCTTTTTGCACAATTTTTTCTTCCGGTTTCCGCGAGGTAGGAAATGAGACGCTGGAAAACCAAACAATACAAGTTGCTCGAAAATATAACATCCGAATTATAGGACCTAACTGTATCGGCGTATACAATCCAAAAGGAGGGCTCTATTTTGCTTTTGAGCAATCCAGAAAATCAGGTAACTTTGGTGGAATATTTCAATCTGGTGGAATTGCTCAAAATATCTCTCAGCTTATCGTTTCATATGGATTATATACCTCAAAATCGATTTCAATTGGTAATTCGTTAGATTTGTCTCCAGTAGAATTTTTAGAATATTTCTTAACTGACGAACACACCAAAATAATTGGTTTGTACATTGAGAACCTGAGGTCAATCGAACAAGGACGGAAATTTATGGAAATAGTTAAGAAATGTAATTTAAATAGGAAACCCGTAATTCTTTGGAGGGCAGGATATGGAGAAGCAACAAAGAAAGCAATCTTATCTCATACTGGAGGTTTAGCCGGGAACAATGAAATTTGGAAGGCAGTAGGGAAGCAAACAGGTAGTTGTTTAGCAAGTAATTCAAACGAGCTTGCCGCGCTAGCTTCAGCTTTCAATTTAACTCACTTACCAAACACGCGCAATGTAGGGGTGATTGGAATTGGTGGTGGTTCCACGATTGAGGCAATAGACATATTAGAAAAATATAATTTAAAAATACCCCAATTATCAGAGAAGTCAATGAATAAAATGAAAAGATTCATCCCAGATGTAAATACTAACTTATCAAATCCAATAGATCTAGGCGGAATGGGAATCCAACCAAACACCTATTATCGTACAATTTTAGCGCTAGATAAAGACCCTAACATTTCTTCTATTATCTTCGTTAAAGATCCCGAAAGATTTGGAGGGTTTGAAGAAATTTTGGACGAATTGGGGTATAAAGGGCTCGATTTAAACAGAGAATTTATAAGATATATTTCTAAAGCAAAAAGTGTGTCTACAAAACCAATTTATTGCGTTATGTTAAAAATAAACGAAGGATTCGAAGCGTATAAAAGTAGATATAAATTTAAGTTAAAATTGTTAAATCGCAATGTTCCTGTTTTCGAATCGTTAGAACTTGCGGGTTCTGTTTTAGATAAGGTTAATTATTATCGAGAATTCTTGCAAAAGCATGGAAAATTCCCAAAAATTGAAGCTACACAAGTATCTTAATTTATAATAAAATTGTAAGAATGATTTTAACTTTTTTTCAAATGCTTGATTTCTATAGGTCTTCCGGGACTTCCTTGGTAATAGTATTTATCTGGTTTCCCTCTCCAATTTTTATGTAATACCGTATTTGGAAAAATAACATTATTATCCTTTGTTAAAGCGTTGGGACCGACAATTATTCCAGGATAGAATGTCGTGTTTTTTCCAAGTTTTATTTCCATTATACTTATCTTTCCAAAGATTGTATTGACGGCGTGGCTCGACAATGCAGATGTAGGGTAGAAGAAGACGTTATCTCCTAAATCTGTGAACTCTAAACCTACATAGGAATCGCAATAAATTACATTCTTTCCGATTTTATTGTGACTAATCCTTCTTAGCGTGCGATTCACGAGCCAAGGAAAAGGCGATTTGGATGTCAACCACATTGGATATTTTATTATGAATCCCCTTTTGTGGTAATACTTCATCATCTTTCCTTCTTCGCTATTAACATCGTCTAAAACCCGTTTGAAAACTCCTTCTTTGGGAGGTGATTTTTTACTCCATCGTCGAGTCCATAATGCTGTGAACTCAATTAATAAAATAAGATAAACAAAATAAAGAAATAATAGGAAACCAGGGAGTATTAAGAAATGAATTATTTGTGGAATTGAAAAATAGATAATAAAACCGTATTCAAATAGTAAAAAAAGCCCTAAACATGCATAAAGAGGAACCAAGAAGCTAATAAAATTAATTTTGAGGAAGTCTATAATGGGAAGTTCCACAACTTGCCCTTTTTTCTGCTCAAATTCGGAATTTACTTTTCCTTCTACTTTGTTTTCTTCCATAGTATATTTATTACTATAGTCTTATAAAAAATTATTTAACCAGGTTTTTATAGAAATAAAAAGAGTAAAAAAATAATTAAGTATCTTGAACTTTTAAATATATTATTTCTTGTTTAAATATAGCTTCTATTTCCTCTTCTCGAGGAAGTTCAAGATATCTAATCTTTGTGAAATACAATAAGAGGACGGGATAAATTATACCTATAAAAGCGCAAATAATAAATAGAGTACTTGATTTTAAGCTTTAGAGTTGATTTATAGATTTAGTCCTATTCCATAATAATTTAAAAATGCTGAAATGGTAATTAAGAGTAATATTATTAAACGCCATATAAGCTTAAAATGAGGGTTATATCTAATGACATATGGGAATACCTTCCAAGTTTTAATTAATATTCCAATAAATAATATTAAAAAAAAATCATAATTACTGTTTATAAAACAAATTTGGAGACAAATTTAAACCTATAAAATTTTTCCTTTATAAGTTGTTGTTATAAGTTATCTTCCACATATTCCATAAATTTAATAATAAAATAATAATAATGTTAAGTAGCTCATGGATAACCATTTATTTTTGTTTTCTAAAAGTGATTCTAAATCTAAAGAGGATATCATTAATATTGAGGATATGATCAACAGTTATCCTTACTCAAAGGAAATGGATTTAGAAAAAGGGTATGAATTTGAAAACCCCATAAGGAACGGAAAGAGAACTCCCTCATTAAAGTTTGCCACAGAAGAGGATGCAGAGGAAATCACAAATATCTTCAAAGAAGTTTACGAAAATAATTATCCATATAAAAGAATGGAGGATATCTCTGAAGTTCGGAGTATGATAAGAAGTCCTAATTATTATTGGATAATTTTTAGATTTAAACCCGATGAAGCAATAGGTTGTATTGGCCTTCACCTTGATTTTGAAAATAAAATCGGAAATTTTTTTGGTTACGCCTTTAGAAAGAAATATCAACATAAAGCAGACATATCCACTGCGAGTATCGCCTGTGAGATAGCTCCTATGTATAAATTTAAAGATCAAATATTAATTTGGTTTGCTGAAATTCGCTCAAGTTTTTCTAGTATCCAATATCTAGCAAAGTTAGCAGGGTTTAACCCAATGGCGTTTCTCCCTAATAAAGACATATTTTTTAACCATTCTGAATCAGAAATCTTATTTATTATTTACAATCGGAAAGCGCTATTTAATTACAGAAGCTCTGAAAAACCTAAAATAATATCTCAAGCTATTTTCTGTTATTTTCACGCCTTTCAAAATTATAATTTAGAACTGCCTACAATAAAGAATTACGATAATTTAGAGTCGGAATTGGATAAGCATAAGATAGTAAACATAAACTCGCTTTTAAAGAGAAAAGTTGAAAGAGACAAGTTTGGTAACGAGCTTATTACTATTTCGATAAAAGGAACTAATTCTTTCTTTGAGTTTTTAAACTACGATAATATCTGTATCGCAGAAAAAGTGGTTTATAAAGTTTCAACTTTAGAGGAGTTATATGTGTTTATAGAAGAGATAAAATCAATAACTCAGGAATTGAGACTACGCTATTTTGAAGCATATTTATCCGCTTATGATCCTGCACATCAAACGATTTTCTTTAACGCCGGATTTAAGCCAACAGGCTACATTCCCGCTTTCAAGTACAATAAAGCTAAAAATTTGTTTGAAGACCAGGTATTGTTTGTATATCACGAAGGAGAATTAAATAAAGATATCAAATTAATTCCAGAAACGATAGAGTTTCTTAAAACCATAAAATATTTTAAAGAAATAAGAAAAAAGTAAATTCTTTTTATTAAATGGAAAATATGTTATAACATATCTCCGATGAAAAATAGTTCAAAGATTATAGGATAAGGGAAATAGTTAAGCCAAAACTGCAAAAGAGTGTATAAAATCTTGGAATGTGTTATTTAATCATTAAAATCAGATTATTATGTTCGAAGATAAACGACCTAAAAATTGGTCTCAGTCGTATTGGAATCAAATTAAAAGAAATATCGGGCTCGTAACATTTCTTGAACAAGAACAACTTCGTGAAGCTCGGATTACAATCTTTGGTCAAGGAGGTCTTGGTGGACCACTAACGGAACAACTTGTTCGTTCTGGATGTGAAAATCTTGTTATATGCGATAACGACAAGTTTGAAGAATCTAATCTAAACAGACAAGTATGCGTAAGAGCAGATATAGGAAAATACAAAGTCGATGTAGTTGAAAAATTACTAAAGAATATTAACCCCGAAATTAAAGTGTGTAAGTATTACGAAGTTAACGAGCGAAATTTATTAAACATTATAGAGGGCTCTTCCGTTGTGGCTTTAACTTTAGACGATCCTATTGCTTCTATACTGATTTCGCGTAAATGTAGAGAATTAAAGATTTTAATGCTAGAGGCATGGGCGGTGCCTTACCTCTGGGCGTGGTGGTTTACTTCTGAAAGCGAGGATTATGAGACTTGCTACGGCTTTAAAACAAATAAAATGACAATTCCCGAAATTTATCAATCAAAATCGATTTTAATAGATATTAAAAGGCAGGTTCTAGATAAATTGACACAGTTTCCCGAAATAATCTCTCGTTATGATCGTGAAAAGGGTGCTATTGACGGGATATTTTCAGGAAATCTTCCTTTTATATCAATGGCTCCTTTAGTAAGAATAGCTGCTTCGTATCTTACTTTTGAGGTGATTTTTTCAGGAGTTCTTAAAATAAAAAGGATGATTCTTGCCCCCCAGATAATTGGATACGATTATTTTCAATCAGAATCAATAAATTTCAAATTCTAAATGTTAATAAACAATTAATTTATATTCACATGTTATTAATACCTAATTAAAAGATTGAACAATTAATAATAGAAATAATATATTAAATTAACTAAGTGGTTAATAAATCGTAGTGTTATAACAATGATATTACAATCAACCGATCCGTCAAGATTATTAATCATTTTTATCCCGCAGTTGATTGTAGCATGTACATTTTTGTTTATCGCGGTAAAATTACTAATACGTAACCGACCGCGTCCCATTATTACTTTAAGCATGTTTTATTTTTTTACAGCTTTTGGACTGATATTTAACGCTATTTTTATTGTAATAGCAGCATTTATACCTGACAATGAGTTGTTGTTACAAACACTTTACTTCTTCACAGTTTATCCAATGCTGATTTCACCTATTTTTATCCTTACATTTATAGTTAGCATACTTAAGCTTGAATTTGTATTTACAATAAAAAAACAATTGATTATTACAATTATTTACGGTTTTGTTAATTGTTTAATTTTTTTTGTTCCCTATGGAATTACATTTACCGAACAGTGGCGACCGATTTATAGTTGGACTTTTTCTATGTGTATATATATTTTTTTTACAGTAGGTATTGTTATACCAACAATGATATATTCAAGACGCTTAATAAAAACATTTCAAGATAAAATACTAAAGAAGAAACTCGTAACCTTTATTATTGGTGTTTTCGGTACATTTTTAATACTTTTTGGGGCAGTTCTTTATATTACATGGCAAGACCCTCTTTTTAGGTCGTTGTGGGTTGTAATTACTTTTTTTTTAATGATCTCCTCGGCAATTTTTATTTATTATGGAATCGGGCGTGAGTTATAAAAACAAATAGCCTTTTTTTTCTAATAATCAAAATAAATTTAAAATCAAATAGCAATTCTTTTTTCCCGACCTATTTATTTGAATACTTGTAAAATTGAATTTAAATAGAAATTCTTTCATAATAGGTTCGTATAGAAATTTTTTTAAATTAATAATTTTAGGATGATTATATTAAAGCGATAGATGATATTCCCGATAATGCTTTGAATCTTTTAGCGGCATTAGAAAAACTGGATAATAATTATCAATTAAAAATTAAAAAATTCGAAAATATATGTGAAATCACTTTACAAAATGTAAAATTTAATTACAAAAATGTTAATGAAGAAGAAAATAGGAAGTGGATAATAATATCAATTATTGATGCACCTTGTTCATATTTAATCCGTTTATTCGAAAATAATCTTGATACTCAAAACAAAAAGAATTTTAAACTAATATATGAAATTAAAGTTGAAGGAGATAATAATTTTAGATTAATCGAACAGGATGTTAAAGATTTGATTAAAGGAAAAAAAGGAACTTCATTTCGCTCTAATTACCCTTTATGATTTATATTATATCAATATAATATTTAATTTTTTTATTTTTTTTAAACTTTTGAGTCTAATCCTGCCGATTTTGTCATCATTTAACATCTCCTATTTACATTATAAGCATAACCTATTATTTTTATTATACCTTGTATTCAAAAATAAGATGAGTTCTACTAATAACACCACCAAGTTTCACCGCAAAACCCATATTGGCAATATTACTTTTAGGCATAGGTCCGATACCATATTTAATTTTATGTTTCCAAAGTAATTGAGAAGTAGCCCCATACATTAGCATTCCTAACCCCTTACGCCTATGTTTAGATTCAACTGCCCATGTATAAATTACACAAGAATCATAGTTTCCTTTTGAATCCTTTCTAAAAGGGTTTGGTAAATAAGCTCCACACGCAACAATTTTTTCTGTAGGTTTATATTTTACTAAAAAAATCATAAAGTTAAAACCATATCTAAAAACAAAGTCTACATAACTATCAAAAACCCCATTTATATTCGGAGTAATTTGAGCGGAGAGGGGCAAGTTTTCTGCATGAATTCTTAAAAATTCGGATTTATACTTTTTAAAATCAGTGATATCATTAGGGTAAAAATATTCGTAATCACTATAATCATATTTTTTGAGTTTCCATGGATCAAATCGAGGTAAACGGGGGCCTAACCAAGTCACCTGTTCAGATTTTACATAAAACTTCTTTTTTAAGAATGAATTTGGATATATTGGAGGATTCACGGGTTTTCCAATAAACAAATTTTCAAAACTTCCTTCTTTCATAAAACCCCATCCATATATAATCACCGGTATATTGATTGGTCCCCTTATAAATTTTAATTCCTTTTCTTTCGCAAACTCAATAAGTGCATCAATCAACAAGTTTATTTTATTACTATTGTGATTAATTATGCCGAAATATCCAAAAAATAAGGTATCTCGTCCATCATCATATACTAATACTTGCCCCGAAGGATTTCCACTTTCCAATAGCAAAATGGATTTTGCTTTAAAGTACTCCAGATCATGTAAAATGTATTTTGAAAGATCTGGTAGAATTGGAATATTAGTTCCAAATTGCAAATATGTTAAAATTTCAGAACTATCTGTTAGTATTCTTGTAGTTATTTTTTTTATTAATCTATTATTTACTATTTTTTTCACACCTTATGCTATATTGTAGATATATATTTTAGAAAGGCAATTAGTAATACACTCTATTTTCTCATTACAATTAATTTTTTTAACGCAATGCTTAGAACCCGTATTTTGTTTGCTAAATAACAGTTACACATACATACCATATAAATATAATATTAAATATTAAAAAAATAATATCATAAATCACATGAATAAAGAGAGATTTAAATAATTATATGAAATCAAAGTTACGAACTGAAATCAATTGAAAAGGATGTGAAAAAACTAATTGAAGGCAGAAATCTCACTCATCATTGTAAATACTACCCATTTTAGACTTTCAACAAAAATCAATTCCGACTGAATACTAATTTTTATATTTCTTCTCTGAGTTTTTGGATCTTCGTTTTAATTTTTCTTATTCTGGGATCCAAGACATTGTACACCTTGAATTCATCGAGAATTTTTAACGCATGTTGGTAATAGTTGATGCTATTGAATACATCGCCGTTTTTTTCAGCATTTTCTGCTTTTTCTATATTAAAATCAAGCTCAATGTATTTGGACTTACTTTCGATGTTAAAAATCTTAAGCGATATCTTCGCTATTTCTTCTTTAAAATTTATTTCTTTAGCAATTAATAGCGCTCTATTGTATTCATTTAAGGTTACCTGAAATTTAGAATCTTTTGCTTCGGCTCGAGCTTTTTTCATAATCTCTCTTATCAATCTACGCGCTGAGTAAACATCCATAGTTGTTAATTGTTCTTTTAAATCCCTCAGATCGGTATTATTATTAATGATTGGAGATATTAAACTCGATTTTATCATTTTATTGTGATCTGCGGTCTGAACTGACTCAATGTTATTTGCAATTGTTTCTATTGGCGTTGGAGATATAATTTTACGCTCTAATAGTTGATAGAGTTCATATAGAATAACTTTGTCCTCAATATCAGCAATTTTTTTTAGTACCTGAACAAGGATTACTTAATTATATAAGTTTACGACCCTTTTAAGTATCAAATTTTTTTCTAAATTTTGAGATGATTGAATATGACTGCTAATGATATGATCAAGCAAGAAGTTCAAGGGAATTTATTGATGCCATTACCCGTAGCTTTAGTAGGGGCTCAAGTAACCCAGAATACCTGACTGATGGCAAACTTGACTGTAGGAAAGTTTATCTGATTCTGTGTGTCACAGGTGGCGATTACATTTTTATAAACTTGGAGATCGGATTATTCAAAATAAAGACAATTCAGATTAATTAGAAAAATATGTAATTCATTGCATAAACTTTTTCTAATTAGACAGTAATGTTATTATTAATATATAAATAATATTCTTGCATACTTAATCCTATTAATACCAGGGTTGGTGGCCTTGATCGGCCTTAACGCGGTTTTACTTTATTCTACCACGAATATTATTATATCTAGATTAGTTGAAGAGCTAAACCAATTCGTGTTTTTAATTAATTTTGGCTTGATTTTTTATGTAGGTTTTCTCGGTTTATTGCTTGCGTTGGAAGTGTCGAATTTTATATCCTTTAAAAGAAAAGTAAATAGAATTCAAAATCTAGTTTCTCGGTTAGAAAAGGTAGTACTACAGTTCCTAACCGATAACAAGGGAAAAGCCTTTACTTCTGCATCGTTGATTAATCGAATAAACTACGAGGGGAGTTCAGAAGGATTAGACGGCATCCTTAGCCATTTAGTGGAAGATAACAAAATTAACCGAACTGTAAAGGATAGTACACTATATTACTCGATTTAATCTGTAAGAATACATCTCTTAGAGCAGGAAGGAACCAGTGTATTTAGTTAAAATTCTAATTATAAATTTTTTTTTAAATTCTGGAAATTGTTGATTAAAATAAGAATCGGTGAACAAATCTGATTTAAACACAATTATCAAAAATTGTAATTAGAGAAAGTTGAAGTTAAAAAATCTGATAAGAATTGAAATATAAAATAAAAGTAAAAAAAAAAATTTAACTTAATATCTTAATGCTGTAATGTGATATCCCGTCAGGATTAGGATTGTTTGGGCATCCTTTTCTTTTCTTCTCATATTTATTTACCTCGTTTTTTTAAATTTGACTTTTAATTGTTTATTATTTGTCGTTAAATCGCGAATTTTTAATTATTAGAAAAAAAATTTGTTAATTACATATCAAAACGGTCAGGAATATATCCCGCGTTTTTGATTATTATCGTTCTTTTCTCGTTTTCTTCCATCTTTTTTTACCTCGCTTTTTTTGGGGTTTTGTTTTTGATTTTTATTTTTGGTTTAAAATTAAAAAAAAATTTAATTATTAAAATCTACAAATTAAGTATGCCGGATTAAATCCTTCAACGAATCTTACATCTTCTACTTTTTTTTCTTTTCTTCTCATTATTCTATACCTCTTTTCTGTTATTTTTGGGTTTTTTTTCTTTCTTGTTTTTTTTCCTGGTTAAAAAAATTTTTTAATTAGAAATTTAACATGTAATTGCGAACTCCAAGAAGTTTTGCGTCTACTTGCCGGG
>JABUBN010000070.1_pt1 | contig 24974 bp, 18 predicted proteins | sample 7240341 | NCBI WGS metagenome assembly JABUBN01 (sample SAMN07256345, study PRJNA390944) | subsurface metagenome | isolation source: Methane hydrate marine sediment | place: Pacific Ocean: Eastern North Pacific, ODP site | reverse complement strand
CGGCTTTTTTTTTTGATCAATGGTAAGATCATACAAATCCGATGAATATAAGATCCGTATGGAATGATTAATGGAACGAATCCATAAAATCAAAAGGCATGCTTATCTGATACGGAACCAAAGTATCTGCATGCATCGTATCAGGCGAGTGAAACCATAAATTGAAAAACTCAGGAATACTTTTGGATGCCAGGCTATTGGGTGAATTCTGAAGAAAAGCGATGCCTACTTTCTCCTCCTGGCAAAAAGCTATTTCTGCTCTGTAACCTCTTACGTATCCCCCGTGATAAACTATTCTACGTCCTTTATAATCATATATTCGCCACCCCAGACTGTAATATTTCGATGCAATTGGATCCCAGTATCTGATATATCTCCATTTCAACGGAGACTCAACAACAGGGGTGGTTATTTTTTGTAATACCATGCTATCCATAACTTCCGGATTGTTACCAAGCAGAGCGAGTAACCATTTGCTCATATCAGAAATGCTTGCATTTACACCCGCTGCGGGCTTCAGATTGTAATAGCCGGTATTAACAGGCAATGCTATGGTCATGGAATCGCGGTAAGCATGTGGATGAGCAATATTGCTCTTTTTCCGGGTAAATACATAAGGATTTGCAGATGCATCGCGCATTTTTAAGGGTCTGAAGATTTTTTTTCTGACAAGAATATCATAGGGCAATCCTGTTTTTATATGTGCAATGCTATCAATCAGACTAAAAATAACATTCTGATAGCTGTATAATTCTCCGGGTTTTGCAGAGATATCTACCTCCGGCAATTTTTGCAATACGTCAGGATAAGAAACACCATCCTCAATCAGGTTATCAAAAGCATGGGGCACTAGTCCTGTTGTGTGACTGAGAAGGTGTTGAATGGTCAGGTTATACGTGTTAATCGAATCTTTGAGTCTGAAATCAAGTATAATTTCTTTAACTTTTTCATCGAGAATTAATACACTGTCTTTTTCCAATATACCGGCTAATACTCCTGCAAAACCTTTTGAAACCGAAGCAAGACGGAATATAGTATGTTCATCTATCGAATCGTTGGTGCCAACCTCTTTTACGCCATATGTTTCAGAAACAATAATCCGGTTGTTATGTATGATAGTCAATGCGGTTCCTACAGTATTTGTACTATCAAGTTCCGCTTTAATATATTTTAAATACGAAAGAACAGGTACAGGCAAAGGTATCGTATCAGATTCTGTTGCAGTGAAAGGATATCCGGGATTATGCTTTAATGATTTTATCTTAACAATGAAAAATATAGCCAGGCCAAGTGATAAAAGGATAAAAGGAACAACTTTCTTTTTTTGCATTTACCTGTTTTTTTTTATTATTTCTTTACAATAGTTCGTTATCTCTCAAAAGTAATAAGCTATTATATTCATACCAATTATAAAGAAGCATTTTAATTAGAGACTGTCTATAAAGTAAGTGTTTGATAAGAAAATGTCAAGTTCAAGGCTTGCGAAGTAATGAAAAAGCACAGTTTACTATAGTAAATGAGCATTTTTCATTACGAGCGTAACGCAGAAATTGGCGTTTTTCTTGCAAACACTAATTAACGAGAATTTCTATCATTGTATTGCCGATTACAATTGACAGGTTATTTGAATTATTATTACGTGAGAAAATGCAGTTTTGACCTTACTACGGGAGCAAATGAGAACAAAGCCTGAATATTTACAGCTACATGACTCAGGTGAACTGAAGAAGCGGATCAAAGAGATTGAAAGAATATGCACTAAGTGTTCTCTTTGTCCCCGCAATTGCGGTGTTGACAGAACACAAACCGTAGGGAAATGTTTTAGTCCCATTACTCCTGTTATTTCATCCGCAGGCCCCCATTTTGGTGAAGAACCTCCCCTGGTAGGTTATTATGGCAGCGGAACTATCTTTTTTACCAACTGCAATCTGAATTGTATCTACTGTCAGAATTACGATATTTCTCAACTACATGCCGGACAAGATACAAGCTATGAAGCGCTTGCCGATTTAATGGTAAACATGCAGGACAGGAGATGCCATAACATCAATTTAGTATCACCCACTCACCAGGTCTGTTCAATTCTCAGAGCTCTTGAGATAGCTATCGATAAAGGACTAAATCTGCCTTTGGTGTACAACTCGGGAGGGTATGATTCAGTTGCTACGCTGAAACTACTGGAAGGAATTATTAACATATACATGCCCGACTTCAAATACTATGAAAACGAAACGGGCAAAAGACTGAGCAATGTAAATGACTATCCTGCAGTTGCTAAGAAAGCAATTACAGAAATGCACAGACAGGTGGGTGATCTGCAGACAGATCAACAAGGAGTAGCTTACCAGGGTCTGATCGTAAGGCACCTTATTCTTCCGGGTTATCTCGAAGAATCGAAAAAGATCATTGAGTTCACTGCGTCCATCTCAAAAGGTATTTACCTGAATTTAATGGATCAGTACAGACCGGCATACAAAGCCGCCGAAGATCCGAAGTTAACCCTGCGATTAAGCTCAACTGATTACAATGAACTTAATACATACGCTGTTGATCAGGGAATTACTTTAGAAAAATGATTAAAACGTACATTCTAATTCATACAATAAAATACAACTTCTCCATTGCCCGGAATGTCTCTATCTTATACATGGGTTGACATCCCTGGCGAAGCATAGCGCAGACCAGGGATCCAGTTTTTCTATTCTGGATTGACTCAGTTAAACCACTAACGTGTTTCAACATTATCGAGGGCTTCACCGTTCCTAATCAAGCAATGAATGTCACTATCTGCTATTAGAATTAGCATTATTCACTACCTTCATGAAGATAAACGTTCCTGCGAAAGCAGTGACCTCGAAGTGCTTCGCGAGACAATATCAGCCGAAATGTTGCTGTAATTGAATTATGCAATAGTCACTATTGTTTGATGCAGTTGTTCAGACCGGGCATATAATCGTAATGCATACATGGCTATGAACAAAATTGTCTTGTGATTTTAATTTTCAGATCGTATCTTAATACAAATCTTTATCTTAGAATACATTAAACACTTAGGTTATGAGTAATGATATGTATAAACAGATCACCTCGCGAAACCTTTGGCTTTTGGATGAAGCTGAACAGGAAAAGCTTGGGAGATCAAAAGTGGCTGTCTGTGGGCTAGGGGGCATTGGAAGTCCGATTGCAGAAATGCTTGTGCGCATGGGTATTGTAAATTTTGCATTGCTTGATCATGGCAGCTTTGAACCAACAAACTCCAATCGTCAGATATACTCTTTTACTGATACAGATGGTAGATGGAAAACTGATGTAACAGAAGAATATTTCCGTAAAATCAATCCGTCAGTCAGGGTAAAAAAATTCAATTCTCTTACTCCTCAGAATGTTGATGAGTTCTTGAAGGATGCAGATTTGACTATTCTTGCAGTAGATGCAATAATCCCCATTCTGATTCTTTCAAGAGCAGCCAGGAAGAAAGAAATTCCCTTAATTGAAGGATGGGCACTGGCATTTGGAAATGTTCGTGTTTTTACCAGGGATACACCTTCTCTGGAGGAAGTGTACGGTTTCCCAACCATAGGTCGTGAAACTGATGAAATATCGCAAGAAGAACAAGCAGAATTATTATCGAAATCTATATTTGATATTGCAGGATCGTTTTCGGGCATAATGAAACATTATCCGGAACAGGCTGTAAGGAAGATGAAGGAAGAAAGAGTTGGAACCACCCTTGCCCCGCTGGTATGGCTTTCGAGCGTTATGATGACAATTGAATCTTTAAAGCTACTCTTGGGAAAAGGAGAGCTGGCCCTTGCACCATCTTTCCGGGTTTTTGATCCTTTTGAGTTTAGGAGCTTTAAAAGCTAATTGCCTTATTCTTTCTCTTTGCAATACAAACTCTTTGCCATCTCAGCCTGCTGATGTTAACCAGATTTCATTGAAATGATCGACATTAAGGTTGTGGGAATCTTTTAATGATTGTATCGATTTTGCTCTCAATAACCTGGTCGATAAGCATTCTTTCGGGCTTTTCTTCAAACCACGCAATGGATTCGCGAATTCCATCTTCAAAAGAGACTCGCGCCTGCCATCCAGGAACAACAGATTTTATTTTTGAATTATCAAATACCATAGATCGGGCCTTATCGCCCAAAAGTGCAGCTCCCCATTCTGGTTCTATTGAGTTAATAAAATCGGAAGGAATATGAATGAGTTTGGGCTCCTTACCGACAACGTTGCCAATTATTTTATAAATCTGATCCCATGTATGTACCTCATCAGATGTGATATGAAAGTGGTTGTTAAGAGCCTCTTTTTTACCGAAAAGACCTACGAATGCTCTTGCGAAATCTGTGTTATGCGTCATTACCCACAGCGATTCCCCATCTCCGTGAGATATTATTGGTAATCCTTTTCTGATACGATGAACAGGATTGTATGCTCGGGCAGTAAAAGCAACCGGGATCCAGGTTTTTCCATAGGTGTAAGATGGACGAACAATGGTATAAGGCAATGAATTCTGAGAAGTAAGCAAATTCTCACAGGCAATTTTATCCTGAGCGTATTTCCAAAACGGATTTTCCAAGGGACATTTTTCAGTAATAAGGTAATTATCGGGAGGTTTTTGATATACAGTAGCAGAGCTTATGAAAATATACTGTTTTGTTTTATCTCTGAAAAAGTCTATATCGGCCTTTATCTGATCGGGGGTAAAACAAATAAAGTTTGCTACAACGTCATAAGGAGCATATTTTCAAGTTTTTTTTCTGTCTGAAGGATTATTAATATCTCCATGAATTGAAACAATTTCTTTGGAAAAAGAAAGGTTGGATTTTCCTCTGTTAAAATGATAAACCTCATTTCCTTTTTCAAGTGCTTCACTTGTGCATGCAGAGGAAATATTACCGGTACCTCCAATAAAAAGTATCTTCATGGTTTTAAAAATTTACTAATACTCTATAGAATGAATTACTAAAGACCTGGAAAAGTTCACAAAATAATTATTTTTCTGATTGGTCCGAAATAAGTTATTCACAAAGTATTTTATATGTTAACTGTGTAATTATCTTCGGTGAGCTCACTACGTTCGGTTGTGTAATTGGTGAACTGATTAACTGAAGAAGTAGAAGAATCTGTGTATTATTCGAATATCAGTAACTTGTGTTTCGAGGATAGCTCGTGCATTTCTTCAATAGTGTGACCAATTATTACACCTTTGCATGTTGGAAATTGTAGAAAAAAAAGATGCGTTTTAAAATATACCTCGTAGAGGTTAAAGTATTGTAGAAAATGCAATTCCAGTCAATTTCAACTACCTTGTAGAGGTTTCATTTTTTGCCATTCAAATGCTACCAGAGTATAAGTCTTATGTTATTATAAAACATTGGTTTTAAATCCACATAGCCCCATGCGCCTACGCTGACCACGTGCTGCCTAAAGCTTCAGCGCAAGCTTACAGGGCAAAAGCATTAGTGCTTATATTGTATAATCCCCAGGATATCCTTATAATCACAAATAACAAAAATTGAATGGCTTTTCATACCAAAACCTTATTTCGGATTTAATACTTTAATATGATAATCAATTGCAATATTTTTGGAACGAAACTTGCATTATTACGTATTTATAGGTAAGATTTCAAAATTCTATATAAAAAAGTATTATTGGGAGGGATTACAGTGGTTAAATTTTTATTTCCGGCAAGCATTTTTGTTACTCTGCTTTTTCTGATAAGTGTACCCTTAAAACTTAACGCCCAAATTAGTTTTCCGGGTCAATCACAATACAGGTATCTGAAAGGCATTGATGCCGCAGGTCTGGACGGTGGATGGATGAATCCCGGATTTAATGATTCTTCATGGGATATGGGCAATGCACCCTTTCGCTATGGTGATGGAACAGGTGGAACAGAAATTGCAGATATGCAGAATAATTATTCTACCATATACTTGCGATCTGCCTTTGAAGCATCGAATGTAGCAAATATTAATGAAGTTACATTCACTGTCGATTACGATGACGGTTTCGTTATCTGGATCAACGGAGATATTGCTCTTAGTCAATACGCACCTGCCATATTATCGCATGATGCTTTTGCAACTGATCTGCACGAATCAGGTACTCCGGAATCATTTGTTGTCAGCATTCATGACCTGAGCCTTTCGGAAGGGGAGAACACTATTGCTGTGCAGGGTTTTAATGCTAATATGACAAGCTCTGATTTTTATTTCGATGTCAGTATCATTGCATCTACTGATCTGCCGCAGATAATAGATACAATTGGTATCATTACCAACTATCCTTCAGGTTTTTACAGCTCTCCGTTCAATCTGGTTATAACTTCTCCCGACCCCGAAGCAGATATTATCTATACACTTGACGGCAGCAATCCTGCAAGTTCGGGATCTGCTGTTACCGCGACTTCTCCGGCCACAGTATATATAAATCCATTGAGCACCACTGGCAGGGCTGCTACACCTGCTGTTGTTGTAAGAGTATCTCTAACAAAAGAAGGGTTTACACCTTCTATACCAAGAGGAAGGACATACATCTTTCTGGATGATGTCAGAACACAATCTTATCCGGGAGGAAACTGGCCAAATACAGATATAAACGGCCAGATTATTGATTATGACATGGATCCGGATGTTGTGAACGATGCCATGTATTCCTCGCTGATCGATGATGCCTTATTGGATATACCAACTCTTTCGGTTATAACCGACAATGCTAGTTTATTTGATCCGGCAATAGGTATTTATGTTAATGCAGAAGGGCATGGAATGGAGTGGGAAAGGGAATGCACGGTTGAATTGATCCATCCGGATGGCGCTGATGGTTTTAATGTGAATGCCGGATTACGTATAAGGGGCGGCTGGAGCCGCCATTCTGATTTCCCTAAGCATGCTTTCAGACTGTTTTTCCGGTCGGATTATGGGGATCCTAAATTAGACTACCCTTTGTTCGATGATGAAGGTGTATCTGAATATGATAAGATTGATCTGCGTACCGCACAAAACTATGCATGGAGCAACGGTGACAATCGCAATACTATGGTTCGGGAGGTATTTTCCAGAGATTCACAACGCGATATGGAACAACATTATACAAGAAGCAGGTACTACCATTTGTATTTGAACGGGATGTATTGGGGCATTTTCCAAACCCAGGAGCGTTCAGAGGCGCGGTTTGCTTCAGATTACCTGGGCGATAGCAGGGAAGATTATGATGTAGTTAAGGTAAACACAGAGGATTATTCATACACTATCGAAGCAACAGATGGTTATTTAACAACCTGGCAAAGAATTTACAATCTTCTAAATCAAGGTTTTTCTGATAATACCAGTTATTTCTATCTGGAAGGTAAAAATGAATTCGGACGTCCAGCATCGGGCATGGAAATATTGGTCGATATTGATAATTTGATTGATTACATGCTGACTATTTTTTATGCGGGAAATTTTGATGCACCGACTTCTTCGTTTGGACAAAACAACATGCCCAATAATTTTTATGCAATCGTCAATCGCAATGATAAAACAGATGGTTATGTGTTCTTTAATCATGACGCAGAGCATGCCATGTTCGTTGATCCTGCATGGCCGGGTTCGGGAATCAGCGAAAACAGGGTAAATATAGGAACCCGCACGGATCAGTATAAAATGGAGGTGAGCAACTTCAGTGCATTTCATCCCCAGTGGCTCCACTTCAAATTGACTGATAATGAAGAATACCGGTTACGCTTTGCAGATCGGGCAGCCAGGCATCTGACAGGTGATGGTGTGTTTACTCCAAGTGAGAGTCTGGCCAGGTTTAATAGTCGTGTCTCAGAAATTGAAACCGCCATAATTGCTGAATCAGCACGCTGGGGTGATGCAAAATCAGGTCATGCATTTACAAAAGATGATGACTGGATGCCTGAAATTTACCAGGTACAAACCGAATTTTTTCCGTTGAGAACAAATATTCTAATAATTCAATTAAAACAGGCAGGACTCTATACAAGTCTCGGTGCGCCGGAAATTCTTTCTTCGGGGAATCCTGTCTATGAAGAAGATTACCTTATGAGTTCGGGATTGCAGATAACAATTGAAAACCCTAATAGCAGTGGAAGCATTTATTACACCCTGAACGGTGATGATCCCCGGCAGGTCGGAGGCGATATTTCACCCTCTGCATTGGAAGGAAACAATGGAGTAAGCATGAATATTAGCTCTTCAGCAATTATTAAAGCAAGAATTTATAGTAACGGTAATTGGAGCGCTATCCGGCACATCAATTTTTATTCAGGCAACGATGATTATTCCAAACTAAAAGTAACGGAACTGCATTACCATCCTGTTGATGTAATTCAGGGTACTGATACAACATCCGGGAAATCATTTGAGTTTATCGAATTCAAGAATACCGGAGAAACATCACTTAATCTATCAGGATTCGTACTTGATTCGGCAGTATACTATGAGTTTCCGCCAAACACCATACTGGGACCAAAACAATTTTATGTGATTGTTTCAAAACCATCCTATTTCTATTACCAACATGGTAAGATTGCAAGTGGCAATTTCAAAGGAAATCTTTCCAATGGAGGGGAGGAAGTTCTATTGAAGGATTCGCAGGGAAATGAAATAATACACTTCTTTTATCATGATTATGAGCCATGGCCTGTAACTCCTGACGGGGAAGGCCCATCACTGGTATCTTTTGAATTTAATCCTACAGGCAACCCGAATGACCCGTACTATTGGCGGGCATCATACTGGAACGGAGGATCCCCTTTTGGTGACGATAAATCAGTGACCGCTATTGAGGAAACTGAGATAATAGAATCTGATACACCCAAATTATTTGTGTATCCTAATCCAACACAAGGAGTAATATTTGTTAAACCTTATTCATCAGAAGCAAATAAAGGAATAAGGGTGAGAATTTACACTTTAAGCGGTTTGCTCTTATTTGATGCTGAAAGCAATAATGAAATGTCGATAAACCTGAATAATTTTGCTATTGAAGCAGGTATATATATACTTCAGGTTGCATCTGAAGATAATCTGGAAACCAGGAGAATTATTTACAAGCCGTAATGCTTTAATTCAACAGGTCATCACAAATAGTACTTTGAATTAATCCTTGAATCATCCTGAATGTTAGTTTTATGAGATAATATCTCAATTGTATTTTGCACATTTCTTCTTTATCCCGTCCGTTTCAAATAAGAAGTACACTACTAAAACCATCTTCTGACTTTTCTTTTATAATCCAGGTAATCATTCCCAAATGTTATTTTCATCTTTTTTTCTTCATACGGGATAAATACATACGCCATGATCGACAGAAAAATAAAGGGAATAACCAGGGAAATAATATTCCCAAAACAAATTGAAAATCCTGTAAGAAACAGGACCATTCCCAGATACATCGGATTTCTTGAATAATTGAATATACCTTCTGCAATTAAAAATGTTGATTTTTCAAAGGACGTTGGTGTAACAAACTTCTTAAATAAGTCTTTTGCTTTACCAACAATAATAAATCCGAGAAACATGAGAATTATACCTCCAAGGTTGTATGGGCGCGGAACTATGTTTAAACCCGGGAAAATAAAATAGAATGAGATAATTAACAAAACGCTCAAGAGTAAATACAAGGGCGGTATTGATTTGATTTTCATGATTCGATAGAATGATAGTTATACAATGGAGAGGCTGTCCAAAAAGTTGCACACCTGTGTGCCGAAGCATTACGGTGCACAGGCACAAAGGCTTTTTGGACAGCCTCATTCTGGCTGTTATTCAAACGGAATACTATGGCAAAATAAATTACTTGCCTTTCTTTGTTTCTTTTTCTTCTTTTTCTTCTTTCTTATTCTTCATCTCCATGATCTTCTCAACTATATCAGGTACTTTTTCAATAACAGCTCCAAGTCCCTTGTTTTTTTCTGCCTGAATAAAAACGATCTCGTCACCTTTTGTTGCCAGAAAGCCAACAGGAGAAATTCCCACACCGGCTCCGGCTCCTCCTCCGGTTCCTGTTCCTTTCCCTTTTGGATGATCTCCCACTCCTCCTGCACTACCAAAACCAACACCTATTCTGATTACAGGTTTGCAGGTATATTCCCCAATTTTAAATTCATCACCGATAATAGTCTCGGTTTTTGTCATTTCCTTTACATGTTCGGAAATTTTGTCTAATAATACATCTACTTTGTTTTCCATAGTTTTAATTTTTATTGATTAAAAATGATAGTATTGCTATCCATATAATTTTATACAATCGGGTGTATGCCATGAAATCTATACTATTTTGATTCTCAAAATTTATATTTACTTTAATATTTTTCTGATTTATATGCTGAGCAATTGGAATAAGTTGGGCGTTAAATGGAAAATCATTGGTATCTATTGTTACAATAAGCTTTTTGATGTAAAGGGATTGAAAAAATCTGATTACAAATGTACGGACCTTTCTCAAGCTCGGTTTTTTTCTTTTACGCTTGGGCTTACTTGTTTTAACTTTCGTCCTTGGTTTGGATATTCGGGCAAAAGGATTTATATAAAAGGATACAAAAAGTATTCGCAACCTGATTTTCCATCCGTCAGAAAGCATCACGAGTTGAGCTTTGGCATAACCATACAGATTCACATAATATTCCTTTGTATTTGTTTCAACTACAACAAGTAAGGGGACAAAGAAAATACCTGTTACAAATAGCAGGCATACCAATATTATTACTAGTGTTATCATAATTCCTGTTATTTAAGATCAAAAATACATTTCAATAGAATAGCGATTAACTGTTAATAGGTGAGCAACCGAAAAAAATAGGTAAGTGTGTTCTAGAATACGGTAACTTGTTTTAGCTCAATGTGTGTTGAATTTTCACCTGTTATTTCTATGAAAGCATAGTTGCCGTATCGAAAGGGTCCTGGATTTACTATTTTGCAGTTGCCAATCCTATCGATTCCAGCTCCTTCATGAATGTGCCCTGTCAGGCACAGAACAGGGGATGTTTTTTCTATAAATTCTCTTATTGACTTGCTTCCAACATGTTGTCCGCCGGGCAACTGATCGTTCAGAGTATTATAAGGAGGCTGGTGAGATACAAAAATATTGGCAGTAGCTGTTGTTTCAGGAATAATATCAGAGAGCCATTGCCAAGCTTCCTCCTCTGTGTATTCAAAAGGTGTTGTTCCGGGACATGGGAGCGACCCCCCCAAACCACTCAGAGTGAAGTTACCTTTCCTGACGAAGGTTCTGTGAAGGTTGATATTCTGCAGCGAAAGGAAATTCTCAACTTCAGGAAAATCACAATTGCCTGCCACAGCAAAAATGGTTTTGTTGTAGAATGCAATAGCTTCAATAATTTTTTGAGTATCTTTTTTTCTTCCGAAATGGGTAATATCACCAGCAACTATTACCATATCAACTATCTGGAGTTCTTCGCCTATTTCATGAATTAAAGAACCGGCTCCATGGATATCAACAAGATGAATAATAGTTAATTTATTTTCAGCAGTCATTATACATAAATATATTACAGTATTATTCAAAATGCAACTATACAAAGGAAAGTCAAACCATAAAGGAGAATAATTGTTAATTTCAACATCTGAACAATACCAATCGATACTTTAAAAAGGTGAAAAATATTCTGGTAATAGGAGCTAACGGGAAAGTAGGGAGACGAATTGTGAAAATTCTGCTTTTGAAAATCAAAACCGTCAGAGCAATGATCAGGGCAAAAGATCAGGCTGAGTTTGTACAATTATTAGGAGCTGAGGTATTTTTTGGTGATTTGGAAAAAGATTTTAGCAGGACCATGGAAGAAATTGATTGCGTGATATTTACGGCTGACAATGGTTCGCATACAGGAGCGGATAAAACAATAACAGGTTTTTAAAAGGGAATGCCGGAGTTCAAAAAGAATATCCGGCATAATTCCCAAAAAACCAAAACCATGAAAACAAAAAACAAAAATAATGCTAATTGTTTCTAAAAAAACTAATTTTTAGATTATATTCAACTCCCATTCTGTTAACAAAGGATATTTCCGCCTTATTTTCCCACATTATATCATTGATTCTAAACTTTTTAAGTGTAATACTGTTTATGGTACCCGGCGTAAACCGAAGACTATGTATTTTTTGAAAATATTTCATAACAATAACATAATTCTCGGCATCATTATCATTTGACATTATCGAGGTGATAATAAAATTTTGAACCAAAGAATTACCTACTGTTAGCTTCTTACCGATATCATTATTTCTAATAGAATATCTGAGAAGTTCCATAAATGCGTCATTATTAAACAGTAGGTTGATGGTGACTTTAATCTTATATAAGAGATCATAGGTACTTCGATCATCATTTCCAATGAATGAAATGGTATTATCCAGATCCAGGTTATTAAGCAAGCGAATATTTTCCATGGTGTTTTTGAAATTCGGTTTGTTCCCATTCATTTTTCCATCTGAAGTATGTGTTTTCATTTTCCTGACTTTTATTTTTTCTTATTTAACAATTTCCGTTCATACCGATCTGATTAACCGGAAGTACTAATGAGCAAACGACAGGTCAGAAATCTTAGACTAGCTCTTTTAGTAATAATCTATCTTAATAGCAATAAGACTTTAAAGATTATTACCATTTAAAGATGCTGCGGAGCAGCGATAGCAACACGTATCAAAAAGGTCAGAGGTATGGTTAATAAAAGAGGAAGAGAAATTCAGTACCTGCTCTTAAGCACTTTATTATATCTATTCTTTTTGTTGGGGTTTTGAATTCAAAAGTCGGGCCGAAAATTATATTTGCGTTCAGAATTATCAAAATCCTGACATAAATCATATACTTCGGGGTTGAAGTATTTATTGTTATTATGACATGTAAGCTTTAGAAAAATAAATTAATTTTTAGCGATACGGACCTTACGCGAAAAGAAAATAATATCGTTAACGAAGGTTAACAGCGATGACAGATTTATTGGTCTCCTTGAATTTAAATTTACTATGCTGATTTTCTATTTCGAAAAATTTTACTAAGGAAACCTCTTGATTCATCCGTATAATATTTATTGTCATAGCCATACTTGAAGGATTCCTTTCTGATGTTTAGATCGTTTATTAGTATACTAAAGTCACTGAAGCCGTTATTGTTCATTCCCTTAATAGCATTTTTATACGCATCTTTAACCGTATGTTCCAGGCGTACTACGAAAATATTTACATCAGAATGTTTCATTAAGAGGTATGTTTCTGAAACGATTCCCACAGGAGCAGAATCAATAATAATATAATCGTACATTCCTTTTAAGGTTTCGATGAATTCTGTTGTTCTTTCTGAAGAAATAAGTTCTGCCGGGTTGGGTGCCGCGGGACCGGCTGATAATAAATCCAGGTTTTCAATTTCTGTCGGAAGAATAATATCGTCAATTACAGCCTTATCAATTAAAAATGAGCTGATGCCGATCATATTACTGGCATCGAATTCCTTGTGTACTTTTGGTCTTCTTAAATCAAATTCGACTAAGGCGGTTTTATAGCCATTCATAGCCAAAACCGTAGCAAAATTAATGGAGCAAAATGACTTACCATCTCCGCTTGAAGAGGAGGTAAAGAGTACAACCTGTTTTTTACCTCCATGATCAAAGAACTGGAAGTTCGTACGGACTCCACGGAATGATTCTGAAACTGATGAGTTAGGTCGCTGTGCAACTACCAACTTGGTTTTCCGGAAGTTATGAAATACCCTTCCCAAGATAGGATTGTTTGCAACTGCTTCAATCTCTTCAATGGTGGTGATACGATTATTTAAAAAGTCGATAACCAGTATATAAACTGTTGGTAGTAGAAAAGCGATAAACAGAGCTACTGCGTAGTTTAACTTCTTTTTTGGCGATACTGCTCTTGGTAGGATCGAACGAGCCGGTTCAATAATTTCATAGTCTGGCATGCTGGAAGCTTTGGCAATTTGAGCCTCCGATCGTTTCTGAAGCAAAAACGTATAAATGGCACTGTTCAATTCAAATTTTCTTTCAATGCCTTTCAATTGCAATTCAGTCTTGGGCATTGCTGAAATTTGATTGGATAATCTGGATATCCGATAGTCTAATTCATTGATAGAACTTGAAATGGTTTTTAAAGAGCTTGATATATTTTCGAGGATGGTCTTTTTTATATTGTCCATTCTTAAGTTATAGTTTTTTAACAGGATATTGTCAGAGCTCTGGTTATTTCCGAGATGACTTGCTCTTTCGGAATTAATGGTCAGAAGTTCAGTTATAAGGCCCGTAAGAATCGGGTCAACCACATTCATCGAAGGTGCAACCAGATCAGAAATGTTCCTATTTTTATTGAAATAATCCTTTAAATACAAATAATACCTATGCTGATTCTTTAGAACAGCTTTTTCGGATTCCAGTCGATCCAGTTTGGCAAATACCTGTTGCCCCTGAAAACTCAGATCCATTACCTGATGAGAAGTGCGAAATCTTTTCAGGCTTGCTTCGGCAGTTGTAAGAGAATCTTTGAATTCTGATATCTGGGCATCAATAAATGATACTGTACTTGCAGCGGCATTGTTTTTTTTCTGTAGATTTCGATCTAAAAATACAGATGCAAGCGAGTTAGTAAAATCAGTAACCCGGTAATAATCTGTACCTTTTAGCGATATCTCAATAATAGATGCAGTAACACTTATCGGTTCAACTTCAAGATATGACTGGTATTCAAAAGTTAAATAATTCGTGTTATGGAAGTAAAAGTATAACTCCCTGTTTTTTGTGTAATTATTATTAAAATGTTCAGTTTTTAAAATCTGAAAGCTGAAGTATTCTGTTTTGATTTCCTGACCAAATTTATAATTGTAGTTAAATATTTTATAAGGAACTACTCCTGTAATATTATCATCGATATAGTTAAAAAGATATATATTATTTTTTTGAGGTTTTGTATATATTTTAAAAGTATTGTCATCAATAAATTCAATGTAAAAATGCAGATAAGTAGCTTGAGGATGCGTTGGATCAACTATGATTCGCACAGGAGGTTCCTTATAGAGTTCGGTTTTTCTAACAAAATTTGTGTTTTTGAGCAAGTGGGAATAAAAAGTTTTTTCATAACTGAAAACCGAAGTTTTCAGATCCATTCTTTCGATCGCTTCTTTTATAATTGAAAAAGATTTTAAGACTTCTATTTCATTGTCTATAATGTTTTGACCGGTAAATAAAGCCATTCCTGACATAAAGTCGCCAGTACCCGAAAAGGCACTACGTTCTTTTTCAGATATCAAAATTGTTGCATTATTCTTGTATAATACTTTGGTTGTTTTATTATAAAAGAAAGTGATGCCAAGAAGAAGGATTGCTAATGCAATATAGAATCTTTTGAATTCTGAAAAACGCTGTACTATCTTTTTGTAATTAAGATCTTGTTGTTCAAATTCTTCCTGTGTACTTCTCATTCTAAAACTTTCTTATAGATTAGTTAATTAAAGACATAACTGCTATGAGGGTGGTAATGGTTGTAAATAACAGGTAGATGGAGGAATAATCTCTCATTTGCCTGTATTTAGCCCTTACCGGATCAACTATGAGGACATCATTTGGCAACAAATAATAATATTCTGATTCAACAATTTTTTTATTTGTTAAATCCATATAGTGATAGGTTATTTCATTATCTTTTTCACGAACCAGGGTAACTTTTGTTTTATCACCGAAATCTGCAATATCATTTGCAAGTGCTAATGCCTGAAACACTGTTATTTTTTCATCAAAAAATGTAAAATTACCGGGATGCCTTACCTCTCCCAAAACTGTTATTTTGTTACCTACAAATCTTACACGAACCGATATATTCGTCAGGTATTTGTTGAGTTCTTGTTCGAGTTTAATTCTGACCTCCTCCAGTGTAAGATCCTTAAGTGCAATATTACCTATGAATGGAAAATTGATATATCCTTTATCAGATACTTCATAGGATATTAACTGCTCATTTGTTTGACTATATCTTATATCCTGCTCAAAGATAGCAGAGGTTCTTTCATCAAGACTATAAATTTTAATATACAAATAATCATAAGGCTGAATAGTTTTCTCCAGTCTGTCATTATAGTATTTGTCTTTTAGATCAGGATCATCAATCGCATATTTAAGCTTTTTTGTTGGAATACAACCAAAAGCTAAAAATATGACAATAACAAAAGAAGATAATTTTAACATTTGAATTAAACTTTGGTAATAACAGCAAAGATAGGAGAGGAATAGAAATATGCAATAAAATTAGTGACCTCCGGCACGAAAAACACTTAAAATAGTCCTGAAAAACAATATGAAATCTGCTTTCAATGACCAGTTATCAATGTATTGCATATCCAGTTTCATCCATTTTTCAAATATCACATCATTCCTGTTAGGGAATATCTGCCATGTACATGTGATTCCCGGTTTTACCGAAAGACGTCTTAATTGCCACCTCTCATACTTTTCCACTTCGTCAGGCAGAGGAGGTCTGGGACCGATGAGTGACATTTCTCCTTTAAGAACATTAAATAACTGAGGAAGTTCATCCAAACCTGTTTTTCTCAATAATCGCCCGATTGAAGTGATACGGGGGTCCTTTATGATTTTAAACGCAGGCCCGTCGCTTTCATTCAATTCCAAAAGTTTGGCTTTCATCTCTTCAGCATTTTGAACCATTGTACGAAATTTGTAGATATAGAACTTTCTTCCTCTTAATCCGACTCTTTCCTGTTTAAAAACAATAGGCCCTTTTGATGTTATTTTTATTATAATGGATACAAGTAACATAAAAGGAGATAACAGGAATAGTATGGAAAATGATATCCAGAACTCCATGAAAGATTTCCATGCTAAGGCAAAACTATTTTTTTGAGTATTATTGAAAGTAAGAAACGGAGTATCGTTAAAGTTTGTTAAGTAGGCATTAGTATATGTCATAGGGGACAGATTTGATTGCAATCTGAAAATAACACCAATTTCTTCGCAGGTTTGTATTAAATCCTGAACTTTATTCGTGTCAATTTTGCTTTTGCAATAAATAACCTCATCAATTATGTCAAACTTGATCAGGTCCTTAATGGATATCTTATCGGGAAGAATTCGGATCTTTTTACCATACTTTCTTCTAATTTTATCAGAATTTGATAAAATCATTAAGATTCTGAAACCCCACTCTTTGTAAGTAAGTATATCTGAGATAAGCTGATCTGATTTATCGTCAGCATATAGTATAACATTGTGAATATTAGTACCATTCACCCTGAAATATTTGAAAACCCTGAAAATAATCATCCTTAGGATGAATAAAGAGAAAAGGTTAACAATAGTAAATGAAATGATCATATAGTGACTAAAAATCTCAAGCTTAAATATATGTTTGTACAGAAATATTAACAGAAATCCGATAAAATTGAAATTTAACAGGCTGAATAAAACGGAAAGTATTGATCTTGTCCTTGGGATAGTACCTAAATTCAGAGTTTTTAATAATAATGCCCATGTAGGGATTATTAATAGTAGCATATAGACATAATCTATTGTAAAAACAAAATAATCTGTTTCAATCAGATTCGTCACATAATAGGCTGTAAAAAAGGATAGGATCGTAACTATTATGTCAAGCAATGGGAAAATGGTTTGGATTTTATTTGATTGGAACAAATTCTGAAATATTTTTTTAAAACTTCTTGGTTTCATTGATTGCAGGTGTAATTTAGCTCCAAATTTAAACATCTTTGATACTATAATTCATAGAATATTAGTAAACACCGTCCAAATTTTGATTAAGGACAGTTTTTTGGAGACATAACTCAATTTTAAGGTTTTTTTTAATGAACTATTGTTGAAAAATACATGAAAATTGCAACGGTCTTAGTGATTTATTAACAATTTATAAGCATCAATCAGCGAATGTTGATTGAATAGAATTAAGGAATAAACGCCGTTATTTAGAAAACTAACATTTAGCTCGAAGGATTCGTCATCAATTTTACCAGTAACATCTTGATTGTAAATTGTGTGACCCATTAAATCTACAATTCGTATGAAATACTTTTCTGTAATATCAGTCTGATGGATTGAATCTAAAATAGAAATATTTAGAATGCCATTAGATGGGTTTGGGAAAGCAACTATTTCATATGTATGCGAATTTAACATATAGTCTAAGTTCGAGAAGGGAGAGGCCAGATAGTTAATCTGAATTTCTTCTACAGATAAGGCTCGGTTATAGAATGAGCATAAATACAAATCACCTAACCAGGGTAAATTATCATCATCACCATTACCAAAAACAAGTGTATAATTGTCCATCCAGTTGTTATAATTTGCAGGTCGGTAACTTGAGGATACTTCTTGACCATTCAAATAAATTCTCTCATCTCCTGAATTACTATGTGTAAAAATAACATGTTGGAGAACCTCAGGGTCAGTTGCAAAATCCATTGTGAAAAGCGGATTTCCATGCTTGTCAGTGGTAGTTGTTGTTAAATTTGTAGCATATTTTATTTTATCCGGGTCAGTTTCATCTGAAAAACAACTAAGAGCAAAACCCTGTGCTGAATCATTCTGTAATGCGATTATTTTTAGAGGAATAAAATCCAGGGAAACTCTTGACTTTAACCAACACTCAACGCTAATTTCATTGGTAAGTTTGCATGCATCGATTATCTTGGAGGCAATTTCTTGTGATTGAATAGATGTATTAGATTTTATTTCAAGCTTTCCGCTATTCTTAAGATTTGCGCCATCAGCATTTTTTAATATTAAATCCAAAGGAGTTCCGAATCTTGATCTGTCAACAATGATCGAATCATATAACAGTGAAAAATTATACTGTACAATAAGGCCACTATCAACTCTTAATGAATCGTTTAAAGATAAGCTTGTGATTCTTATCTTGTTGCTATTTTCTGATTCACCCTTTTCATTTACAGCGTTTACAACATAATAGTAGGTTTCACCAGGAATTATTTGATTATCAACATAGGATGAGCTGTTTTCTGAAATTGACATTATGGCATCAAAGTCTTCTGTGGGATATGGAGCCCGTTTGATAACAAAGCCAGATTCGTTGCTAGAGTTATCCTGCCAAAAAATTTTAATTTCAGTGTAACCAATTTCGGACACATTAAGCAAGGAGGGAGAGTCAGGTAGCTCTAAATCGAATATAGTAAAGCTGAGTGTATCAGAAAATTCAGAAAATCCATAATCATTGAAAGCTCTTAACCTGTAAAAATAGGTTTCCAAAGGGATAAGATTGATACTGTCAGTATAAAATGAAGTATTCGGATTCAAAGAATCGATAACAAAAAATTGAAAACTGCTATCAGCCCGCTGTAATTGAAATCCACTTTCAGAGAATGAGTTATCATTCCAACTCAGATTAACCTTTTTATAATAATCATTTGATCCAATAAACTCTGATGGCGCATTGGGTGAGACACCTTCCATAGGTATATTTACCTGAATGGCATTTGAAAAAGCTGAATTCCCATGTGTATTGAAGGCCCTGATACGGTAATGGTATTCGGTACCTGGTACAACATTGCTATTAATGAATGACTCTCTGTTTGCATCGAGATAAGCAAGATGTTGGAAGTTCATACTCTCATCCGCTCTTTGTATTTGGAACCCAACCTCGTTATCTGAATTATCAACCCAGGCAAGAGAAACAAATTCTTCATTAAATTCGAGGGCTTCCAGGCTCGTAGGTTTTACCGGGGCAATTGAAGTTAATACGATTTGTATAACATCTGATTTAGCACTTTCATTTCCGGCTTCATCAAATGCAGACACTGCAATCTTATAGTTAGTTTCAGTATTAAGTCCTGTAATCGAGTAAAAAGTATCCTCAGAAGAACCTAGTTTTGTATCGTTCAGATAGATGTTATATCCAGAAACTGCAACATTGTCTGTAGATGCATTCCATTGAATATCAATGCTGCTATTCGTAATGTTACTGGCCGTTAAACCTTGAGGAATGGCTGGTGCTTCTTCATCAGGTTTATCTTCGTTTTGCGCATTTATTTTTTCCATATTTGGAAGCTGAAGTACTCTGCCTACAGGACTGGGGGTATGCCCACGGGGAACATCCACATGATTAGCATAGGTAAAAAGATAATAGTCATCGGTGAGTATCCATTCATCCCTTGTTGTTTGAAAAATAGGATCTACACCTCCAAATTGAGCATAAATTTTCATATAGTCTATTCCAATTGAAGGTAAATTACGGAATCTCAACCCTTCCCAACGTTCCATTAATCTTCCATTAATAAATCCTTCAACGAAACCGTCATTGTTGCCATTTTCAGGCGGTGCATTTACTGTATTCAATACAATTCTTATCGTAATATTTACCCAGTTCTCTTCATCTGTTGGAAATTTGTATATATCAGTTGTACTGGGATCTGACCAATTTCTTGTATCTCCATAAGGACCGGATTGATCGTGATGATAAATATAAAACCGAAGACCTCCTTCTCCATCCCAGGTTTCGGACCATGCTAATCCGCATCTGAAACCTTCATCATAATAAGGTGCTCCGCCATGATCATCCCAGTCTTCTCCGCCCCCCATTGATGGTATCTTACCAGATATCACAAAATCAAAGTCGGGCTTAAACATAATATTGTATGAGAAGTATAATTCAGTATATCCGGCTCCTAAACCAGGGATTTCAGGATGGAATTTTCCTCCCTGATCAACCCCATTGAGAGTTCCTTCCGGAAAGATCCATTTCATTGCTTTGCTAGTATCTTTTTGTTCGATGTAAGTAATATCCCTATTTATCCACCAAGCATCCCAACCCATATTCCAATCTCCTAACCATTCATTATAATCATAAAGGCCAACAGTATTATCTTCAAAATCATTACTGAAAATGATATTATATATATCATCAGTATCTTGCGATAACACTGATGTCACAGGAATTAAAAATGAGGTTAGAAATAATGAGAGTATAGGATATATTTTAATCATTTGGAACTTGTTATTCTTAGTAGTTTCGTTTATTGCCAAGATTTTGGGAGCGTAAAAATACAAAAATGTTTTAAGAATTTGATAAGTGTTTCTTTTTAATTTGTAAACATCTTTTTTTATGTGACAAACGTATGTTCTTCTTTACGGATTTTTTATCTGTTTTATTCTGGTTTTTGATGTAGTTATAATCAGATGCATAATTAAAGAAAATAATCTCAGAATTATCTGAAATAACATACCCTCATATAAAATTCAGAGAAGCTGTCATTGCAATGGGGCAGCTTCTCTGAGTTTATAAGATCGAATTGGAAATTAAAAGTTTTTTACGATCCGTTTACTATATATATTTTTCGCCATTTTTACAGAGAGTATGTAAATACCGTTGGGCAAGTCTGATATATCAAATACATGTTCACGGTTGATGTCTAAAAAAGAACAATGCTTTTCTAAAATTGTAATTCCATGTATATTCTGTATGCTTAAATCAGCTTCCTGTTTTTTAGGATTATCAATTGAAACATTGAAAATTCCATTTGTCGGATTAGGATATATTTGAAAAGGAATATCAATTTCATCTTGAGAAATAACAGCAGTGTAAGAGGCAATTTCATTGGTTTCAATCACTCCAATGTCGGGGCTGTTACCATATGGGACACTTTCACCGGTCAGATCGGCTGTGATGCCCACATATATACCTGCATCAATAGCCGGAGAACCTGTTATTACATCAAAATTATGGTTAAAAGCATCAACAAATAAAGGATCTGAAGTAAATGAATTTGCATCTATGTTTTCTATCAGCTGCAATTCCGAAAGATCGTGAAAGCCCTGTCCATTAAATGTAACAAAGTCTTCCTGCTGCGGATAATAAATATTATAATCTGAAATTAATTCTGTTCCAACAAGGTTCAAGGCTTTATCGAAATCTTTAGTCAGATAGAAGATGTTATTAAGTAATGTCAATTCGGAGTATTCAGTGGTGACCGCTGTAATATTATCATAAAAAACGTTATTGTATATTTTAGCGGAAGAATTTTCACCATTAATATGAATTGCATTCTGGTTGTTCTGGAAAATATTATAGTATACTTTGGTATTTCCAGCATAAGAATAAATGGCTTCACTATTGCCTGTGAATGTATTATACTGAATGGTAAAGTTATTGCCTCCGATAACTCGAATGCCATAGACAGAGCCTTCAAATTTTGAATTATTAACAGTTATATTATCAGACACATCTCCAAGGAAATACAAGGAGCTGAGAGCGTTCTCGGCAACAACATGCAGCTTTTGGATTGTAATATTCGATTTTTCAAAAAAGCTAAATGCATAATCTTCAGCTTTACTCCAGATTACCGGAAGGTCTCCCTCACCATAAGCCCCAATAGAGATATTACCCGAAAAAACACTTATTTTTGATTCATTAGCAATGGTGCCTCGTTTTTGCAGGTAATTATATTCCTCTATCCATTTCACATCCTGCCAGGAATCAAAGGGATGCTCGATGGTACCATCCTCAAGTTCATCATTTTTATTGTCCGGATCAATGTAGACCTTATGCACCAATTTTTCCGTTACGACTTGTATGGCATCTGACTGAACACTTTCATTTCCGGCTTCATCAAATGCAGATACTGCAATCTTGTAGTTAGTTTCAGCATTCAGTCCTGTAATCGAGTAAAATGTAATCTCAGAAGAACCTACTTTTTTATCGTTCAGATAGATGTTATATCCAGAAACTGCAACATTGTCTGTAGATGCATACCATCCGATTTCAATGCTGTTGTCTGAATAGTCATCTGCATTCAGTCCTGTTGGCATTTTCGGAGCTTCATCATCATCTGGAACTTCTTCTGAAAGTTCAGGGGTAAGAACCTGAATGGGATTTGATCTTGCGCTTTCATTACCTGCAGCATCGTATGCCGATACTTCAATAGTATAATCAGTGGCAGGGGAAATATCTGCGAAAGTATGCGATGTTTCTACAGATACTCCGGTTTTTGTTCCGTTTAAATAAATATTGTAACCCGTAACCGCAATATTGTCTGTTGATGCATTCCATTGAATATCAATGCTGTTGCTCGTAGTGTTACTGGCCATTAAATTTTGCGGAATGGCTGGTGCTTCTTCATCAGGTTCATCTACGGGTGGTGTATTTATTCTTCCCATATTTGGAAGCTGAAGCACTCTGCCTACAGGACTGGGGGTATGCCCACGGGGAACATCCACATGATTAGCATGCCATTTTCAGGCGGTGTATTTACTGTATTCAATACAATTCTTATCGTAACATTTACCCAGTTTTCTCCATCTGTTGGAAATTTGTAAACATCCTCGGAATCGGGATCTGACCAATTTCTTGTATGTCCATAAGGACCTGGCTGATCGTGATGATAAATATAAAACCGAAGACCTCCTTTTCCGTCCCAGGTTTTAAACCATGCTAATCCGCATCTGAAACCTTCATCAAAAAGAGGTGCGCCTCCATGATCATTCCAGTCTTCTCCTCCTCCCATGGATGGTATCTTACCTGAAATTACAAAATCAAATCCTGGTTTAAACATAATATTATACGAGAGGTATAGTTCATTATATCCGGCTCCAATACCCGGAATATCAGGATGGAATTTTCCTCCCTGATCGATTCCATTAACAGAACCCTCCGGAAAGATCCATTTCATTACTTTGTCATTATCATTTTCTTCGATGTAAGTAATATCGCTATTTGCCCACCAAGCATCCCAAGCCATATTCCATTCTCCTGACCATTCATCATAATCATATAGGCCAACAGTATTATCTTCAAAATCATTACTGAAAATGATATTAAATATATCATCAGTGGCTTGTGAGAATACTGATGTTACTGGAAAAAGTATTGACATAAGAATAAACAATAGCAATACACTTCTTCTGATCATCTGGGGCTTTCTTCTTTTTATGGTTGGAATAGTGAAAATGCCTAAGTTTATTAACATAATGAATTGCTTTAATAGTTTAATTAGAGGGTAATTTTTTACGAAAACAGTCTTTTTTTTGACGAACGTCATTTTTTCTTTGACGAACGTCATTTTATTCTTTCTTTACGAATTATCATAACATTTGGTTACGTTTACATTTTATCAAACATTTCCCTTTATTTAGTAATATCATCATAATATGGATTTTAGCATGTTTATATGAAGTAATTCATGAATGTATTTTTTTATAAACATGTTTATATTTGATTCATCAAGTAATTATTTTGGTTGATCAAAGCATAGTATGAGAAAATAATACATTTATTTATCTTCAGCAGCTTTTATATCTGGATCAATCCGTCTTTAAAGAACAGAGTAAATACTGCTAATTATAGCTAAAAACCATATACAATGAAATATCACTTTCGTAGAGGCTATTCCTTACTAACCTTTTATACTAATTCGTTCGGCAGTTTACTTGTAACAGAATCAATAATTAGAAATCAAAAGAAATTCTATATCAGAAGTGTTTGGGAAAGTTGCAAAATGGTTTTATAACCGAGATTTGATCTTTCTAAATTAACAAATATTCAAAATTAAGCTCCTAAGATAAAGGTGCAGTTCCCCGCAGGCTAACAGCTAACCGAATTTATTAAACTTTTATCTATTTTGCTATTATCCATACTTTAAAGGAAAATTATGGCACTCTTCCTGTTTAAACGAGTTGAATGTAAATAAACAAAAATAGAATCTGAAGGATAGCATAAGTGCCACTAATAATCATTGATTATTAGTGAATTTATTTTTTCTCTTAAAAAGTTTATAAATCACTCCATAAGATTCTTGAAATTGATTTTCTTCCCTGACAAGCATATAATGTTCATTAAGTTCATGTAATACCTCCTCATCCAATCTATTCGCTTGTGCTATCACAAAGTCAGTTAATCCCTCTCTAATATATCTAAGCTGTTCATCTCTATTGTATGGATATTTTTCATATTTTAAATTCTGCT
>JABUBN010000069.1_pt1 | contig 25011 bp, 2 predicted proteins | sample 7240341 | NCBI WGS metagenome assembly JABUBN01 (sample SAMN07256345, study PRJNA390944) | subsurface metagenome | isolation source: Methane hydrate marine sediment | place: Pacific Ocean: Eastern North Pacific, ODP site | reverse complement strand
GTCGTCTCTGACCCCGAGATGAAAGGTGACAAGTTTTGCCGGGTTTGTCGGGCTCGGGGACGAGCCCGACTACCAGAGTTCTTGTTTGGTAAAAAAGAGGAAGAACCGTGGTAGTCCACTCCGGAATAGGCAGGTACTCGGGGTCGTCTCTGACCCCGAGATGAAAGGTGACAAGTTTTGCCGGGTTTGTCGGGCTCGGGGACGAGCCCGACTACCAGAGTTCTTGTTTGGTAAAAAAGAGGAAGAACCGTGGTAGTCCACTCCGGAATAGGCAGGTACTCGGGGTCGTCTCTGACCCCGAGATGAAAGGTGACAAGTTTTGCCGGGTTTGTCGGGCTCGGGGACGAGCCCGACTACCAGAGTTCTTGTTTGGTAAAAAGGGGGGTCTTAAAGTGAAAAGAGTAATTTTATTATCTCTCTCAATTTTGTTAATTTCTTTAGCGTATTCCTTTGCTGATGTTCCCTGTAAGATAAACTATCAGGGAAGGTTAATAAAGGATAATGTGCCTGTGGATGGAACAAAGACAATGAGATTCAGTATATATCCTGATGCTGTAGGTGGCAGTCCGATATGGACCAGTGGAAATGTAAGTGTTGAAGTGCATAACGGACTATTCAGGTATGTTTTAGATTTATCAACCATAGACTGGGCAGCAGGCCAGACGTTATATTTAGAAGTAAAGGTAGGAACAGATATTTTAACTCCCCGGGAAGAGCTATATGCCTATCCCTATGCAATAAACTCACATCTTCTTGAAGGAAAGACAAAGGAATATTTTATAAACACATCGGTAGATGCACAAACAAAACAGGGTAATTTGAATATCATGGGCAATGTCGGCATCGGAACAACGAGTCCAAGTCATCTTTTAGATCTGAAGTCTGGTAATCAAAACTTCCTACAATTCGATAGAACTGGAACTGGCAGTAATGTAAATAATACGTTTGATTTTCGAGTTTCTGCTGCTGGATCAACGGACACGGATTTTATTGAATTGTATCCTTCCGGTTTAGCTGGATCTGGTCTTACTCTAATGGGAAATGGCAACATCGGCATCGGCACGACGAGTCCGCAGGCGCAGTTGGATGTGGATGGTTCGTTTAGAATTGGGGGAGGCACTGTCATAAAAAAGGTACAGGCTGGTTATATTGGAACAGGTGAGCCTGGTTCGGCAGGGTCTGTTGGGACAGTGACTTTTCCCACACCATTTTCTACTGTACCACTCATTTTTCTTACAGCGCAGGATCAAAATGATTCTGGTGCAAACATAGCTCGAGTTATAACAAGAAGTATCACAAATTTTACTTGGTCCTCTTGGGCTGGCGGTAGCCGATCTGCTGCAGATAGAATTTTCTGGATCGCTGTAGAAGTGGAATAGGAGAAAGTGAGAAAGACGTAAGGGGTAAACTTAACATCTGGCAACCCCGGCATTAAAGAAAAGGGGTCAGGGTCATTTTTGTTTGATTTTGTTGTTAGTGGGAAGTTATGTTTACAGTTCGCAAGAAGGAGCAAAAGACAAGAAAACTAATAATAATCGCATAATCGGTCGGGTACGCTTTCCCGACCCCGTTTCGGTTTCGGGACGGGGCAGGGTGCCGAGTGTGTGTCAGGTATGCCAATGTGGCTACCTGGCTTTTTTATTTGTTGGGGGTAGTCGGGCTCGTCCCTGAGCCCGACGGGACCTCGGGGTCGGGGACGACCCCGAGTACCTCATGGGGAGTATCGGGAAGCTTGCGCTTTATAAATTATGTCACTGCGAGCGATTAAAAGGAACGTGGCAACCTCGTGCCGAATTGTGTGTCAGGTATGCCAATGTGGCTACCTGGCTTTTTTATTTATTGGGGGTAGTCGGGCTCGTTCCTGAGCCCGACGGGACCTCGGGGTCGGGGACGACCCCGAATACCTCATGGGGATCGCAAAATTTACGGTTTGCTGCTATAAAACAGCCGGCAAAAATTTACAAAAATTTTACAATTTATTTACACAATTGTGATATTGTTATGGTAAATTATTATCAGAACCTCGACGATGGCTCGTCGGGGAGAAGGAATCCGAAAGGGCAAACTCCGAGTAATCGGAGGTCGTCCCGAGAAAGAGGGACACGTCAACTCCAGGGGAGGAGCTGGCGGGCAAAACCACGGATCTTATTTATTAAGATGGCCGGGTTGCCGATCACTTAATAGGGGAAATAAGATGGCCGGGTTGCCGAAGATTGAAAAATCTTTGATAACCCGGCTTTTTTATGAGGGATTTTGAATATGGGGAAAGGGGGAAAACTGTGTTTTTAGTATGGAAAAAAGGGCTATTTTTGTTGCTATTTGCTGGCATAGTGGGAGGAATATTCTTCGCAGTTAAAGGGGCGGTAATAGAGGGGAAGCCACAAGCAGCCACACTAACGTCTACCGGAACCGGGGAAGGTATCCAGACAGTTGAGGAAGTGGACAGGAACGGGGATGGCAAGACCGATATCTGGAGATACCTGAAAGATGGCGTATTGATGAGGTCTGAAGTGGATAGTGACTACGACGGTACCATAGATTTCTGGGCATACTACAAAAATGGGAAGACTGAGAGGCAGGAGATAGATAGAAATAATGATGGCAGAAGAGATGCCTGGGCCTATTTTGAACAAGGAGTAAAAGTCAGGCAGGAGGTCGATACAAATCACGATGGCAGAATAGATGCTTGGTTCTATTACAAACTGGGAAAGTTGTGTGGCAGAGCAGTGGATAGTGACTTTGATGGAAAGATTGATAAGGTATTGGGGGAAGTTCCCCGTCAATAAAAAAACGGGCTCAATAAATTGAGCCCCTACATTTAGGTGGCAGATGATAGCTGAATCGCAAAAGCCAAAATATAGAGGAATAACGAGAATAATTTCCTTCACAGTGGCAATAGTTCAGGTCTGGACTCAGGTCTGCTTCTCGGCAAACTTCAGTTTCGTTCCCCGCTTGAAGGAATTGCACAAGGACCGTGAGGAATCGGGATACTTTTCTTTAGATCAGCTGGAAAAGAGACAAAGAAGGCAAGAGAATATAATTAAACAGCAGAGTGAGATTCAGAAGTTCAGACAAAAGCGGGAAAAGGTAGAGAGGGTAGAGAAGCTGGAAAGGGCTCTATTCGAAGGGACTTTGGACAGGGCTACTGCTATTGGCTCAATAAGGGAACAGGTCCTTACCAGCCATAGAAGGGTTCTTGAGGTTGCCTCTCAGAAAAGTGAGTTTAAATATGTCAAATATGATGATGGTCGCACGGTCTATTTCAAGGATGGATTTGCCTCAAGAATCGAGAATGAGAAAGTTCCCGATGCTTTTGGATATGAGAGTATTCGCCGCACCTATAATATGACCTACAATAAGAAGTGGCTTCTGGAGTCCTACGAGGCAGAGTCAGTTGACCAGTTTGGCAAGTTGACCAAGGAACGCTGGCAGGCAGAAGGATATACTGAGGATTCTGTCTTCTACGCTACAGATGAGACCAATGCCGATCAATTCCTCACCAATTGGGCTGTCAACATAACCGACCCCTACAATTCCACTCTCACCGTTGAGTATTCCGATGCCGAGTATACGGGCAAACACCTCACTTCCTACCATAAGAAGATTACAGATTGTTGTGGCCATACTACTAACATTGAATGGTCCTGTAATGCAAAAGATTACGATTCCGATAAGAATCTAACTAAATACCATGAGGAAATTACAGGTCCTTTCGATAATTTTACGGTAAGGGACTGGAAAGGGACCTATGATGATGAGCGACTAACCAGTTCAGAAGAAGAGAGCTGGACTACGAGGGTGGATGGTTCTGAAAGCCACACCGTGAGTGAGACCTTTTATACCTATGATAGTGGGGAGAAGCTCACCGGAGCAAGTGGCTCTACAAGGACAGAGGGAGAGGATGCATTCGGGAATACTTTTACTGATGAAGCTGAATTAAGGCATGAAATCGTAAATGGACATTTAGAACTTACTGGCACTACCGGAACTACCCGTAACAATAATGTAGATGGTTCATTCAGTGAAAGCCGCTATACTATAGAGTACCAGTTTGACCATAAGAACTTCCTTGTGGCTGCTTTGGGTGAAACAACCACCACTGGTGAGGACATCTTTGGAAGCAGGTTTAATTCCCAAACCAGAGACACTTATATTATCATCGGCGGTCAGGCTAAAAGAAAGACTTCGCTCACCGATACCGAGACAGTAAACTTCGATTCTTCCCAAACCCAGACACAAACCACTGTGGAGTACGAATACGACCTATCTGGCTACTTAATCGATGCCAAAAGTTTCAGCAAGACAACGGGAATGGATGTCTTCGGGAATAGATATGAAACTCACAGCCACAGTATCTATGCAATAATAAATGGAGAGGCAAGAGTAATAAGTTCCACGAGCATCATCGATTCTTATGATGCCGGATGGCTTGCAGAAGGCTCCTCGGAAAGCGGAGATATACAATCAATAATAGATGAAATAGAACAGTTCCTGAATATATTTATCGACTCCACATCCGAGGAGAAGAAAGAAATTTTATCCAGTTTAGGAATTGGCAACTTCCCTTTGATAGAACTTACCACTGCGGGAATATCTGTAATAATTGAGTGGCTGAGAGATACCGGGACAAAAATTTTAAACTGCGCAATAAACGCCCTCCATAACATCTTAACCAACCTGGGGATAGAAGTAACCACAGGGGAGATAGCTTCAAAGACCATTCTCATAGATATTCTCACCAGAACAATTACTCCTGGGAGCGCTTCCGGAGAACTTATGACTTCAATGTTTGCTCTGGTTAAGGAGGCGGCATTAAAGGGAGTCAATCTTTCCGGCGCCCATCTAAGTTTGCAACAGCTCCAGAGTTTATCCACCCCTGTAATTGCCCATATTGATGGAAACCATTTTGTAGTGGTAAGTAGGATAGAGGATGGGAAAGTCTTTTTCTCTGGCATTAATGGAGAGAGTATGATTTCCATAGAGGATTTCTCTTCCCGATGGAATGGCGATGTATTAATGACTACAACACTTCTACAAGGGACACTCCTCAGTAAACAGCGGATGAAGGAGATAAGGGGAGCTGCAGAAAGCGATACTGATAATGACCCGGAATTTGATGATAAGCCCTGGCTTAAATATTTCCGGAAGATAGAAAAGGGAAACATTACATATATATACTACTACAATGTGGAAGATGATGAACGAACAGACGGCTATGACGGGACAGGGATAATTCAATATGTCAAGGTGGTGAGGGATGCACAAGGAAACATTGTGAGCGTGCATCGAGAAAGTTACAACAGAGAAGGGGTATTGATGGAACTCCTTGATGTGGAGAAAGACGGCAATGGCAATATCACTGAAGCTTCCCGAAAATATTACAGTATGGGAAGCCGGATAACGCTTAAACTTACACCAAATGGGGATGGTTCTCAAAATCTAAGGGCTATATTCACTTCCTCCAATGGGATGGTTACCAAAATATTGGCTATTCCTCATCGGGTAAGTGGTCATAGTGTTGTCTCTTCAGATGACCCACGCGCTAGCGACCCTGATACAGATGTCCGCTATATGTTGCAGATTGTGAACCTGGAAGATGGAGGCATAGACAGTGGTGGAATTCCTTTCTGGGACCACTGGGGAGTAACTGTTTTGTGGCGGGATAAAGAGACTTCTGGTTATCAGACAAACGGGAATGGTAGGTGGGTCAAGGTTGTTCGCCGGGACACAAATGGAAATGAGATTTCAGTTGACTGGGACAGTCTAACTGACAGTGAGAAAGAATCAATCTGGCAACAGGTATATAGTGCCAATGAGAATGAGGAACATACAGTTTATGTGAGCTACGGAGGCAAATTGAGGGTAGTTACCTGGAAATGGGAGGGTGGTCAAGCAATAGTTACCCATATTAGTAACTGGGATGGAAGCGAGGTTACTGAGACATCTCTCAAGCCGGACGATGATGATAATTATAGTAATATATCGGGCAGTATCACTGGCGCCATAGGTAATAATGACTCCCACAAAGACGACAACGCAGTCTCAGCCCAGGTATTTAAAAGAGATGGGGAGGGAAATATTGTTCCTCTCTGGATAGAGGAGAAAGTTACGGTCAAATGGAGCGAGGTTGGTGGAGCGAGGCAGATAACCGAAATTACAAGGAGTGATGGAACTACAATTTCCTGGTCGTCACTTACTAAAGAGGAAAGATTCGAAATCGAGCGTCTGGTAAATAGAGATTTTCCGGATGGAGATGAGAGAGGAGAACTGGAGACCAACATTACCAAGAGAGATAGCCAGGGCAATCCCATTTATGAGCAGAAATTTTTCGGCCAGGGAGTTACCTATACCCAGGACAGTGAGGGCAGGCGAATCTATATTATGAAAGACTTAGGTGGTAATGTAATTACTACAATTACTCAGGATTTGTCCGATTTTGCTGAAGCCTGGCAGAACGAGTATGGGAATGCAAATGTCAGCTGGACTGGTGACCCCTGGGGTAGCGGGGTGGAGATAACGCTTACTGACAGCCAGGGAAACGTAGTTGATACTAGCGGGTTTTCTCAAGATGATTGGGACAGAATCTATGATACCGTATACAAAATTAAAGCCAATCATGATTTCGAAGTAAATGTAAAGTTAGGGAATGGGGACACTGTAACTGCAACCTGGGATGGAGATGAAATCAGAGTAAATGGCACCTCTCTGTGGAGTTCAAGTTATTCAGAAGAAGACAAAAAGAAGATTGAGAATGCCATACTGGCTAAGGACGTAGTTTGTAAGGTAAATTTAAGGACCTCGGGTGAGCCTGATTATGTCTATGTGACCCGGGATGGTAATGGTAGAATTCAGCTCTGGAATATGAACGGAGGGACAAGGACCATACCTTATGTGAACATCGCTATATCGAGGAGGCGAGTCTTCGGGAACTGGTACACAACAACGGCAAAGATTACGGTTAGAGAGAATACCTCTTCCGGACGACCTATGGCTGGAGTGACCGTAAAAGGAACATGGAGTGGAGGTTATGGTGGCAGTGCTTCCGGCACAACAAATGCAAATGGTAGAGTCAACTTCAAGACAAATTGGATAGGAGGTAAATCGCATGTCACATTCACTGTTAATAAAATAACGAAAGGCAGCGACGTGTATGACCTTGCCGGAGAAACGAGTGACAAGAGAGAAAAGAAGATTAAAGATTCTGTATTCAGACTAGAGGAAAAAGATATTGGCAATGGACATTTCAGTGTTGTAGTAAGGTCAAATCCTGTAAGAGACGATAATGATATTAACGGAAATGGAGACCGTGAAGAGCAGTTGAGTCTTGCCCGCAGGATCCATACCTGGACAGGACCAGAAAACAATAAGGACCTGGAAGATAATATGGACCTATCTTTCCTCAATAAGGGAGAAGCATTCGGGTTGAATAATGGTTTTTCTGGCGGTATGGTTGGGGCTTCTCCCGCAGGAATTTCTGGTGCTGCAGAGGCAATATTCACTCCCGGGATAGATTCGAATCCCCCGGTTACTCAAGAAGTTATAGATGGAGTTATTAATAAGTTTACCGAGATTGTAAACAACCTCTCTTCACAAGCCAGAGGATTCTTCGATAAGGTTAGTGGTGGGCTGGAGAAGGCAATAAGCTGGCTTAGAAGTAAAGGAAAATATATCATAAGTTGCGCAGTCTATGCCTTGAACAGAATACTGGAATCTAAGGAAGTGGATTCATCAAACCAAGCGCAGACTGAAGTCAGCTACTCCTTGGAGGAACTTGCTGCAGAGACCATCTTCACTGACATCATCAACCAGGTTATAACTCCTGATTCGGAAGAGAAAGTCCACACTTCAGCCTATGCACTGGAGACAGCGGCAAAGAAGAGGGGACTGGATCTCAGGACTGTGATGACAGACCTGGAAAATCTATCCCAGATTGACAGTCCGGTAATTGCCCATGTGGGAGGTAACCATTTCGTTGTGGTCTCAAAAGTTGAAGGTGGTAAAGTTTGGGGGATTGAGGCTACAGGTGAAGAATTTACCATCTCTCAGGAAGAATTCACTTCCAAGTGGGATGGAATTATCATTACTGCCAGGTCTCCTCCTCAAGGAGAAATAGTCTCTACCCCGCCGAAGATAGCCCCCGATAGTCCCACCACTGACGGGTCATACATTGATGAGTACGGCAACAGAGTGATTGAAATTACAGTCTACGATGAATGGAATAATCCCATAAAGGTTACCAAGACCATAAATGCGCCTGATGGTTCCACTTCCCGCACCCAGACCTGGACAAATTATGAGTATGATGATAAGGGAGTCCTGATTTCTGCTTCAGGAAAGAGCGTGGCTATTGGAGAAGATATTTTCGGGAACACTTATACTACCGATACCCGTAACTTCTATACGATAATAAATGGTGAAGCAAAAGTTGACAGGTCTGTTTCCACAACCAATTCTTCCAACATAGATGGCTCCACTTCGGCAACTGAAGGAGAGGTAATTTATGAATACGACCCCACAAGCGGACTTCTTTCCCAGGCAAGTGGAAACAAAATAACAGAAGGGAACGATCTATTCGGTAACAGATACTCAACCACTACCGATGATACTTATACTGTTATCAAGGGAGAAGCGAAGTTAGTCTATAGCGAAAGCGAGACTGAAAGTTGGAATATAGATGATTCCCATTCAGAGTCAACTAACTGGATAAGATACGAATATACTACTGGAGAAGAACAGCCTTCCCAACTTCCCTCCAACTATTCCCGAGAAGGTAAAGTTATTGAGGGCTTATGTAAAGGAGCCTCAAGTGAAAGCCATACCCAAGGTGAAGATATTTTCGGTAATAACTTTACTCAGGATGTAATTACAAGTTATAAGAGCCTGATTAACGGTCAACCCAAGGCAACCAACCTGTTTACCAGAACCACCAATATAGGCATCGATGGCTCGCTCAGCCAGACAGTAAGTTCTTTGAATTACATCTATGATGAGAATACGGGCAATTTGAGAGGAGTAGAGATAGATGGAGGGGAAGTGGAGGCAAGTATAACTCTTGCTGATAGGAGTGAGTGGTCTCATAAGGCGAGAGGAAAAGTAGTTACTGTAGGAGCCGATATATTCGGGAACAGATACTATACAGAGACCATCAGTAAATATAGCCGGGAAATGATTAGATTAACAGGACAGCCGAAGGTAGAGGAAAGTATCTCTATTAATGTCACGATGAATATTGATGGCTCAACTTCTACCACAAATAGCAGAGTATTTTATGAATACACCGGAGGAGAAGAGAAAGAGGGAGAATTACCCGATAACGTAGTTAATAAGGAAAGTTACATAAATCCTGTTACTGGTTTGGCTTATGTTGGTTTACTGAAGGGAGTGGTGGAAGGTTCGGTAATAGCTAAGTTTGACCTAAAAGGAGTAGCAGACTTCAGTCTGCGTCACAATCCTTCAGGCGCATATACCCTGGCGAGGGACATATTTGGAAACGAATCTAAGAGCCTGACTCAGACCGACTATATTATCATAAGCGGACAAGCGAAAGAAACCCTGGCAAAGACAGTCTCCTATGGCAGGAATGTAGATGGTTCACTGACTTATACAATAAGAAAACAAAGTTACTCATATTCAGAAAAGGGTGAACTTGAGGTAATAGAAAATGTGGCAGTAGGTGAAGGTAGCGTAAAACTAAATGGAATCGAAGTAAGTTACATTGGAGAAGATAATGAAGCGGTAAGCGTAGGGGTGGATAATTTTGGCAACTACTATATTAGCAAAACAGAAACCCATTATCTTAATCCGGAAGAATGGAAAGGTAAGGTTTTAGTAGATTGGGTTTTAACCAGAACAGATGCTACCAACCTGGATGGTTCGAAGAGTGAGACCGTAAGTTATCTCCATTATAACTACAATCCTGAGAACGGACTGCTCAACGAAGATAATCCTGTGGACAACATTGACCCCGGAACGGGCATAGCTTTCCTCTTGAGCGCGGAAGTTCTGGTAGCTGGAAATGTATATTCTCATACAGTAGATACCAGGAGAAATCCCAACGTAAATACGCTCACTGTGGGAGGAGATATATTTAGCAATAGTTACTGTACACAGTCAGAGAATATCTACAACAATTTATTTGGTCAGGCAAAGTTGATTCTGTCAAATTCTCTTACTGAAACTTTGAATGCCGATGGCTCAGAGGCAAAGACTAAAAGCAGTCTTAAATATGAGTATACAAATGGCAGAGAGAGAAATTTATCGCGCACTCAAATTGATGAGAGAGATATTAACCTCATCTTGGGTAGCCGCAGACTTCAGTCTGCGCCCTATAAGGGACTTCTTAAAGGCATAACACAACGCAGAGTAACTTTAACCGATTACGCTGGAATTGAGAGGAAGTTTGTAGGCGATTTGACCGTGGGCAAGGACCTATTCGGGAATACCTTCTATACTGAAGTTGAAAATCAATATACCATCCTCAAAGGTCAAGCCAGAGTAGTCCGCGCCTGTAAATTTACAGAATCTGTATCCATAGATGATTCCCAGAGTAAATCAGTAAGTATAACAGGTTACCAGTACTACAATAATGGTCGGCTTAAGAGAGCGCTTGATGAATATGTATATGTGCTTATAAATAAGAATAATGGTAAGTTCCTGAAACAAGTAGATAATAAACACAAGGCTAATAATAAAGAAAGAGTCATTTCCAGTCGAGGGACAATCACTATTGGTCGGGACTTCTTTGGAAACTACTACGATAGTTTAACCCGCAATGAATATCTCGACCCTGAGGAGTGGGGAGGAAAGGTGAAGGTAGACTGGGTAGAGACCATTACCAATTCCACCAACATTGATGGTTCAAAGAGCCAGACTGTAAACTACCTCCATTATAACTACCACAGCAAGACGGGACTACTTAAGGAAGACAATCCAGTAGATAACATCTATCCTTCTACAGGTAAAGCGCATCAGCTCTCTGCCCGCATTTTGGTAAATGGATTTGTAGCCAGCCATACAGTAGACATCACTACTAGCCAGAAGGTAAACTCTCTCACCGTGGGTTGTGACGTCTTCGGCAACACGTACTGGACTGAGACTAAAAATATTTACAGGTATGAGGCTGGTGGTGGAATTAAACTAAATATTACAAGTACCTTGACCTGTTCGATGGGTATAGATGGTTCAGAGGAAAACACATGGAGCAGTCTCAAATATGAATATACCGATGGGAGGGACACAGCTTTAGAGTTAAGAGACACAAATTATGTAGAAAAAGAGGTAGGTGGAGTGTCAAGCGAGAGCTTGACCCTTGCCATCAGGACGCAATTTCTGGATAAGAACGGAAATATTTATAAGGGATTACTGAAAGGCGTTACAGTATTAGAAGTCGATGGCACTATTGACTGGAATGGAGATGGCACTTTTTGGAGTGTGAAGCGAAAGCTTCAGGGGACATATACCGAGGGTAGAGACGCCTTTGGTAACACATACAGGAGCCTGGTTAAGAATAAATATATCGTAGTAGTTAATGGTCAAATCAAAGTCTCTGAGTCCACTACTGTAAGTAATGGCACTGATGTGGATGGCTCGAAGACCTGGTCGAAGACGAGAGTCGAGTACACTTATGATGAGCGTAAGGGCAGGCTTTCCAGAGTCAAGAATCTTGCGGTGGAGGCTGGCTCAGTAATTCTTAATGGAATAACTGTGGAATATCGCGGCGGAGAAAGAGGAGTAACCATAGGGGTGGATAGTTTCACTAACCATTATGTAAGTTATGTAGAAAACAAGTATTTAAATCCGAAATATTATAAAGGGAAAGCACTTATTGGTGAATCGCTAACCACTACTGAGGCTGTGAACATTGATGGGTCAAAGACCTGGACAGTAAATAGATTGGGATACACTTACAGTAGACATACAACCAGACTGGAGATGGTAAGGAATTTAAATATAGATTCAGGTGAAGTGACTCTTAATGGGGTAAAAGTAGTTTATGGAGGATTTACAGGAAAAGTGCTCACTGTGGGGGTAGATTCTTATGGCAACCACTATATAAGTCTCGTAGATAATCAGTATCTTGACCCGGAGAAATATGGTGGAAAGGTTAAACCAGGTGTTGTTACTACCACTACAGATAGTTTCAATATTGATGGCTCCCAGAGTCAAACAAAGACATCTGTTAAGTACCACTACCATCCAGTCACCTTTGTCCTGGAACGGGCAACCGTACCTTCAACTAAGTTGAAAGTTGTCCTCAAGGTTAATGGAGTTGATGTCACTTACGAAGGCAAGGGCTCAGTCACTGTAGGAGCGGATATATTTGGAAATACCTATCATACTCAGACAACCAACACCTACGGTCAAATTATTAATGGACAGGCCAAGATAACCAAAGCTTTCACTACTACAGAAAGCCATAACATTGATGGGTCGTTCAGCCAGACAGTAAGTTCAATAGATTACGGATACGATGGGAAGACAGGATTACTCCAGTGGAATCGACTCAGTTCCGGGAGAATTTCTGCGCAGATAATTTTAAAAGATGGAACTGTCTGTGAGCATAACGCTTCTGGCAGAGTGGTTACTGTGGGTGGAGACTTTTTTGGAAATAAGTACTGGAGTGAGAGTTTAAATGAATATAAAGTCATTAAAGGAGAGGCAAAACTTGATAAAGTTACTATAGCAACCAGTTCGATTAATATAGATGGCTCTACAAGCGAAACAGTACGTGAGGAAATCCTCAAGTATGATTATGATGATAACAACAGGCTAAAAGCAATCACCAACATACAAGATAGCATAGTGCTGAATCACGATGGATTTGGAAATAAGACAATAACCACAACCCATAAGGAGTTTGCTCCCACTGATACTGGACAGATAAAGTTAATCACTTCTTCATCCTGGACAGAGACAAGCAAAAAGTATGGAGCAGCCACTCTCGATGGCACAGAGATAAAGACTATTCAAGCAAGTGTAATAACCTACAGTTATGGCGAGAAGAATGGTTATAAGGACTCACTTAACCAGGTAACTGCCACTGACAGCATAACGGAGACCACCGATTATTTTGGCAATGTAACACTAGCCACGACTTCTTATGAGTATGATGTGATAAAGGGACAGGCAAAAATAATTAGCACAAAGACAAGTATGGATAGCCAGAACATAGATGACTCAACAAGCAAGACAATAGAAGGCTGTGAAGAAATATTGAAATACAGTTATGATGATAATAGAGGCAGGCTATCAGGAATCACCAACATACAGGATAGCATAGTCCTGAATAACGATAGCTTTGGAAATAAGACAATAACCACAACCCATAAGGAGTTTGCTCCTACTGATACTGGACAGATAAAGTTAATCACTTCTTCATCCTGGACAGAGACAAGCAAAAAGTATGGAGCAACCACTCTCGATGGCACAGAGATAAAGACTATTCAGGCGAGCGTAGTTACTTACAGTTATGGCGGAAGGAGTGGTTATAAGGACTTACTTAACCAGGTAACTGCCACTGACAGCATAGTCAAGACCACTGACTATTTTGGCAATGTAACACGAACCATCACTTCTTACGACTATCGTGTGATAATGGGTCAGGCAAAGGTAGATAAAGTCACCACCGATACAGAAATAGAGAATATCGATGGTTCACAGACCATCGCCAGTTATGAAGATTGGATTTCCCAGGCGAGCATAATACACTATATTTATGATAAGAGAACAGGTATGCTAAAAGGTATGGGAGCAGAAGAAGACCAACCTGGAATAATCCTGATGGTTGATGCTTTTGGTAATGTCACTAAGACAGTAACAGAAAGGACTTACAGGCTTATCAAGGGACAGGCAAAGGTAGATACAGTCACCACGAGCACAGAGATAGATAATATTGATGGTTCACACACCATCGCCAGTTATGAAGATAAAGACTGGAGTTCTCAAGCCAGCGTGATGCAGTATGATTATGACCCCAATACAGGCAAATTACAGAATGCTGGAGCAAATGAGCTTGAATTCGGGATAGTATTAATGGTTGATGCTTTTGGTAATGTCACTAAGAGCGAAACCCGCAGGACCTACAGGCGTATCAACGGACAGGCAAGGGTAGATATTGTCACCACAAGCACAGAGGTAGACAACATTGATGGCTCACACACCATCGCCAGTTATGAAGAGTGGACTTCCAAGCCCAGCATAATGCGCTACATTTATGATGAAAAAACAGGACTATTAACCGGGGATGGAGCAGAAGAAATCCAACCTGGAATAATCTTAATGAATGATGGATTTGATAATATCACTAAGACCAAGACAAAGAGGACTTACAGGCTTATCCAGGGACAGGCAAAGGTAGATAAAGTCACCACAAGCACAGAGATAGACAACATCGATGGTTCATACACCATAACCAGTTATGAAGATTGGACTTCCCAGGCGAGTGTAATTCACTATACTTATAATGAACAAACAGGATTACTAAATGGAGATGGAGCAGAAGAGGATAAACCTGGAATAATCTTGATGAATGATGGATTTGATAATATCACTAAGACCGAGACAAAAAGGATCTACAAGCTTATCCAAGGGCAGGCGAAGGTAGCTACAGTTACCACCGATACAGAAATAGAGAATATCGATGGCTCACATATCATAACCAGTTATGAAGATAAAGGCTGGAATTCTCAAGCCAGCGTAACCCGTTATACTTATGATGAAGAAACAGGTTTATTAAATGGAGATGGAGCAAAAGAAGACCAATCTGGAATAATGTTGATGGATGATAGTTTTGGTAATGTCACTAAGACCGAGACAAAGAGAATCTACAAGCTTATCAAAGGGCAGGCAAAGGTAGATACAGTCACCACAAGCACAGAGGTAGACAACATTGATGGCTCATACACCATCGCCAGCCACAAAGGAGTAGCAGACTTCAGTCTGCGTCATAAAGACTGGACTTCCCAGGCTAGTAAAATGCACTACATTTATGATAAGGCGACAGGTAAGCTAAAAAGTCTAGGAGCAGAAGAAGACCGACCTGGAATAATGCTGATGGTTGATCCTTTTGGTAATGTAACCAGGACCGAGACAAAGAGAATATATAGGCTTATCAATGGACAGGCAAAGGTAGATATAGTCACCACAACCACGGAGATAGACAATATCGATGGCTCACACACTATCGCCAGTTATGAAGAGAAGGGCTGGAAATCGCAGGCCAGCGAAATGCACTACATTTATGATGAGATAACAGGTAAGCTAAAAGATACAGGAGCAAAAGAAGACCAATCTGGAATAATCCTGATGGTCGATGCTTTTGGTAATGTAACCATAACCAGGACCGAGAGGAAGTATAGGCTTATCAACGGACAGGCGAAGGTAGATACAGTCACCACACACACAGAGATAGACAACATAGATGACTCACACACCATCGCCAGTTATGAAGAGAAGGGCTGGAAATCCCACGCCAGCAAAATGAAGTATGATTATGATACTGATGGCAAATTACAGAATGACGGAGCAAATGAGCTTGAATCCGGGATAATATTAATGGTTGATGCTTTTGGTAATGTAACCATGACTGAGACAGAGAAGACCTACAAGCTTATCAAAGGACAGGCAAAGGTAGATACAGTCACCACATACACAGAGATAAAGAATATTGATGATTCACATACCATCGCCAGCCATAAAGGCTGGAAGTCTCAGGCCAGCGTAATCCACTATACTTACGATGAAGAAACAGGATTATTAAATGGAGATGGAGCAGAAGAAGATAAACCTGGAATAATGTTAATGGATGATGGATTTGGAAATGTTACTAAGACCGATACAGAAAGAACATACATACTTATCCAAGGCCAGGCAAAGGTAGATACAGTCACCACATACACAGAGATAAAGAATATTGATGATTCACATACCATCGCCAGCCATAAAGGCTGGACTTCTCAAGCCAGCGTGATGAAGTATGATTATGACATTGATACAGGCAGATTACAGAATGATGGAGCAAATGAGATTGAATCCGGGATAATGTTAATGAATGATGGATTTGGTAATGTTACCAAGACAGTAACAGAGAGGACTTACAGGCTTATCAAAGGGCAGGCAAAGGTAGATACAGTCACCACAACCACAGAGATAGACAACATAGATGACTCACATACCATAGCCAGTTACAAACATAGAGGCTGGAATTCTCAAGCCAACAAGATAAAGTATGATTATGACATTGATACAGGCAATTTACAGAATCATGGAGCAAAAGAAGACCAATACGGAATAATGTTAATGGAAGACGCTTTTGGTAATGTTACTAAGACCGAGACCAGGAGAACCTACAGGCTTATCAACGGGCAGGCAAAGGTAGATGAAATTATTACCCACACAGAGATAGACAATATTGATGATTCACGCACCATCGCCGTATATAAAGGCTGGAGGGCTCAAGCCAGTAAGATGAAGTATGATTATGACACTGATACAGGCAAATTACAGAACGATGGAGCAAAAGAGCTTAGACATGGAATAATCTTAATGGTTGATGCTTTTGATAATGTAACCGTGACCATGACCGAGAGGAAGTATAGGCTCATCCAGGGACAGGCAAAGGTAGATACAGTCAGCACGTATACAGAGATAGACAACATCGATGGTTCACATACCATCACCCGTTATAAACATAGGAGCTCTTATGCCAGCGTGATGAAGTATGATTATGACATTGATACAGGCAAATTACAGAATAATGGAGCAAATGAACTTAAACCTGGAATAACGTTAATGGAAGACACTTTTGGTAATGTTACTAAGACCACTACAGAGAGGACATACATACTTATCCAAGGCCAGGCAAAGGTAGATACAGTCACCACCCACACAGAGATAGATAACATCGATGGCTCACACACCATCGACAGTTATGAAGATAAAGGATGGAGTTCTCAAGCCAGCGTAATGCAGTATGATTATGATGGCAGAGGAAGATTACGGAGGAAGGGAGCAAATGAGCTTGAATCAGGGATAATGTTAATGGATGATGGATTTGGTAATGTTACCAGGACCGAGACAGAAAGAACATACATACTTATCCAAGGACAGGCAAAGGCAGATACAGTCACCACACACACAGAGATAGACAACATTGATGACTCACACACTATCGCCGTACATAAAGGTTGGACTTCCCAGGCCAGCGTAATCCGCTACATTTATGATGAAGAAACAGGATTATTAACTGGAGATGGAGCAGAAGAAATCCAACCCGGAATAATGTTAATGAACGATGCTTTTGGTAATGTAACCAGGACCGAGACAGAAAGAACATACATACTTATCCAAGGACAGGCAAAGGCAGATACAGTCACCACACACACAGAGATAGACAACATTGATGACTCACACACTATCGCCGTACATAAAGGTTGGACTTCCCAGGCCAGCGTAATCCGCTACATTTATGATGAAGAAACAGGATTATTAACTGGAGATGGAGCAGAAGAAATCCAACCCGGAATAATGTTAATGAACGATGCTTTTGGTAATGTAACCAGGACCGAGACAGAAAGAACATACATACTTATCAAAGGCCAGGCAAAGGCAGATACAGTCACCACCCACACAGAGATAGACAACATTGATGGCTCACACACCATCGCCAGTCATAAAGGCTGGACTTCTCAAGACAGTAAGATGAAGTATGATTATGATGAGACAACAGGTAAGCTAAAAGAACCAGGAGCAAAAGAGCTTAGACCTGGAATAATCTTAATGGTTGATGCTTTTGGTAATGTAACCAGGACCAAGACCAATACGACCTACGAACTCATCAAAGGCCAGGCAAAGGCAGATACAGTCACCACGACCACAGAGATAGACAACATTGATGGCTCACACACCATCGCCAGTCATAAAGGAGTAGCAGACTTCAGTCTGCGTCATAAAGACTGGAGTTCTCAAGCCAGCGTAATGAAATACGATTATGATAGCAGAGGGAGATTACAGAATAATGGAGCAGATGAGCTTACACACGGAATAATTTTAATAGATGATGGATTTGGAAATGTCACCAGGACCGAGACCAGGAGGACCTACAGGCTTATCAAAGGAGAGGCAAAGGTAGATACAGTCACCACAACTACAGAGATAGACAACATAGATGGCTCACACACCATCGCCAGTCATAAAGGCTGGAGTTCTCAAGACAGCAAGATGAAGTATGATTATGACACTGATACGGGCAAATTACGAAATGATGGAGCAAATGAACTTCAATCAGGAATAATGTTAACAGCTGATGTTTTTGGTAATGTAGCTAGAACCGAGACTCACACTAAGTACCTACTTATCAAGGGGCAGGTAAAGTCAGATATAGTCACCACACATACTGATGTAGATAATGTTGATGGTTCAAAGACAGTTACCGTAAGGAAGTTGAATTATGATTATGACCCGGACACAACCGTACTTATTGGAGTCAGGAACCTGAGATTGGGGAATGGTTCAGTTACTCTGAATGGAGTTACCGTTGAGTATAATGGTGGAGATGATGAAACAGTAACAGTAGGAGTAGACTATTTTGGCAACTATTATGTATCCAATGCGGAGGACCACTATCTTAATCCACAAGAATGGAAAGGGAAGACACTGATAGAATGGACAAAGGCTACCACAAATTCTACAAATATTGATGGTTCAAAAAGCCAGACTGTAAACTATCTTCATTATAACTACAATACTCAGACGGGCTTGCTGGAAGAAGATAATCCGGTTGATAATATCGTTCCTAAAACAGGGCAACCCTACCAGCTCAGTGCAACAGTGACAGTGAACGGGGTAACGACTACGCACACCGTAGATACTTCGCAAAGTCCCGCTGTAAATTTGGTTACTGTAGGTTTAGATATATTCGGTAACACCTACTGGACAGAGACCACAAATACTTATGAAAATATAGACGGTCAGGCAAAAGTAGTTAAAGCCACTACTGTCACTCATGCGGAAAATGTAGACACTTCCATAAGCCATTCCCAGATTACCATTAGCTATACCTACACCACGAGAGATACTCAAGTAGTAGATGTTCCTTCCTATCTGCAAACCCAGTATGTGAGAAATGGAGAAATACTAATTGGATTACTATTATCTGCTGAAGGCAGTGGAACAATCAGTGGTAATGATAATATTGGCAGTACCTATAGTGGCACCATTGAGCAGAAGTATGTAATCATTAATGGCAGAGAAAAATTATCTTATTCAAAAGAAATAAGAGATATTAATGGAATAGATGGGTCGTCCAAGACCATAACCACTGAATGGTGGGCAGGTGATGGCAGCAGCACCCCGGAATCTGCCGTAGCTTCTTACGATGAATATGGCAGAAATACCCAATACCGTCAGGTAATGCAGGAGAATGGAGACGGAATACTAACTCCTTATGACCGAAAGACAACCGTTGACTGGCGGGCAACTGGCTACAACAGGCAGGGCCTTCTTACAGGATATCGCCAGGAAGTCAGCACCTTAGCCAGGGACATTTTCGGCGAAATTCTCCTCGACCAAACTGTCTCTATTACCCGCTCGGATATGGAATACTATTGGAGTGTGGAACGAAAGTTCCACCCTATAGGATGTCTAAAGAGTTATAAAGAAGCAGTCACTTCCTCTGATGCCCCGGGTAAAACGACCACTCAAGAAGTCTCCGAACTCACCTACAATTCTCAAGGCTGGATAACCCACTCGTTAACAGAGGTCAAAGAAGAAGGTGCAGGCCTTAACCACACCTATACAGTTGAAACCACAGTAACCAAATTTAATGAATCTGGCCAGGTTCTTCGCAGAACGGAAGTAATTTTCAATGATAACGCCTGCCCGGATAAAATAATATTTAAAGAAAGCCTTGAGGATATACAGTATGATGAAACAGGCAGGGTAGTTTATACAAAAGACAGAGTGTCTGAGTTTGGTTCTGGCACTTATACATATGAATATGAACGTAAACGTGGACTTTTTTCGCGTTCGCGCACCGTAGTGGGTACCGGCACTTGCGAGTTGAACCATACCTATGATATTGAAGCTATAATAACCTCCTATAACCCGCTTGACCAGGTTCTCCGACAAACACAGATAATCACAAACGATAGTGCCTCCTCGGATAAAACAACCACCTTCATTGACCTCAAAGACCGAAAATATAACAAACAAGGACTGTTAATCTACACCTATACCGAAACAAAAGAACAGGATTTGAACGACCTATCCCGTTTAAACAGTAGTACAGAAATTGAAACTTTCATAGAAGGATATAATTCCCTTGGCCAGGTAACCGCTATGAGAGAACATGGTAAACCCGGGCTACAAGGCAATGCTGATGGCGAATATTGTTTCCATCGGTATAATATTTCCTATGACCAACAAGGCAGATTGTATTCTTATGAGGAGATAAAAAATAATTACAAATACGACTTTTCTGTCATTGATGCTCCTGCGCAGAGGTACGTAGGCAGTACTAAAAGATGGACCTACGTATTAACTGGACAAGTCAATACAATTTACTCTCATGTGTATTGGATTTCCTATGATAGCCTTGGGCAGATGAAAAAGAGGTACCTGTACCAGAGATGGATTGGTCATGCACCTCCATTGCCCATGTGTCCAGGTAATTTTGGTTATGCCAAATACAAAGAGGAATTTAAATATGATAGTCAAGGAAGGATTACCTATCACGAGATATACCACCCTGAAGTTATCCGTGGCCATTCGGGTGACAGTGATTGGAACAAAAGTACTAGCAATTATGTCCGCCGCAGACTTGATGGATACCAATATAAAGAGTGGGGCATAGAATATGATTCGTTAGGCCGTACCACAAAAGTTAACTACTGGCGATACTATCGGACGAAAGCAACAAGCAAACACAGATATTACGACTCTGGCACAACCAAAAATTTAGGTTTCGACCAACACGGCCATCCCATTGAGACATATACTAATTGGAGAACCTCGGGCAATTCTTGGAAAGGTCATGGTTGGGACCACTATACGGATATAAAGTATAACATAGAAGGCCAACAGGTATCTGCACATCATAGATATTATTCCAAAATAAAACAGAAGCAAAGCGGGTCTTTTGGTAGTACTACCACCACTCAAAAAACTCGAGGCGAGGAGAACCTTACTTATGAATATGACGAATATGGTAGGCTTACCAAAACTAATCGAGATAAACTCTGGGAAAAGACTAGTGTTTCTTCTAGTAGTAGTTTCTCCTATAAGTTTTTCAATACCGTTTTTACTACTATTGGATATATGCTTGGGGGAGCATTGGGAGCAGCTGTTGGCCAATATATATGGGTAAAGGTTAATGGAGGAACCGATAATGATGCGTTTAAATCCGCACTTACAACTTATATTACTAATGTGGCGATAGAATTAGGGCGAGCCGCTATGAATAATATTATGTCAAACCTAAATTCAGCTAATCCTGGTTCAGCTCAGTCCACTGGAGGGACTGCTCAAGGAACAGATGTAGCTGTTGACCAAGGAACATCTGGGTCTGTTTCGCAAGGGGTTGCTACTGGTTCAAGTACAGGAGGCAGTTTTGTCCAAACAGCGTTTACGGGAGCAAAAAATCTCGTTGTAGATATAGCTAGTGGAATTGGAAATCTTTTCAATTCTGTAAAAGAGTTATTTTCCTCTTCAATAGGAGGCCTAATTAAATCCGCCTATAAGTTTGTCAAGGACCTTTTCTTTAAACCAGTTTATGGTTTAACGCGTGTTAAGTCACTAACACTTGTTGTAAAATCTCTAGATAATATAATCATAAAGTCTTTCCGGCAGGCATTAGTAGGGCACATTGCAGAAAAGAACGATTTAGATGCTTTCCAAACCCAGTTGTTAAGAGCATTTATTATGAATCCTACAGCTCTCTTTACCTTAGAAGGATTCGGAGCACAACTTGCTTATGTTGAAAGAAATCTTGCTTATGCTGGAATCGCATGGGGATCTAGTGAAATAGATACAAAAGACGAGATTGCTAATGCAGCCCTAAGAGGATTTACCGAAGGATTTGCCGAAGAGTATGTTGATATTACATATGTTAAAAGTGTAGAAAAGGGTGTTGATAACTTAGTTGATGAATTAGATAAAGAAGGAGAGAGTGGATGGAATACATATGAAAAAGGAATACAAAAGCTTATGAATGATTACAAATTTATAACCGGTAACTCCGGTAGGAAATTCCTTTTTACAGAGGAAAATTTAACAAAGTTAGCAGAATTATTTGAACGAGGAGGACAAGAAAAAATAGCTACTATTTTAAGAGAGATATTAGAAGCTAAACAAGAAAAGGTTGATATTAATAATATAGGTAAAGTGGAAAAATTAACCAAGGCCTTAGAAATATTGGGATATGATGGAAAATTAACAGATATGCTGGATGCTTTCGAAGATAACTTTGTTAAAGCCACACTCGATAAAAAAACAGGTGTATTAACAGTAGAATTTAAAGAGATGAGTGTTAAGGATGTAAAAAGATTAGGTTCAATGATGGTAAAGGAAGAAGGAAGAAAGATAACAAAGTATTTCGAGGCATTTGAAAAGTCAGGTATAAGCAAGTTTACTGATGAAGAAGGATTTAATGTAAAGATAGAATCAACAAGAAGTGGAATTAAGATAAAGGAAATAAGTTTCCAATTAGATTTAGATAAGAATATTACTGAAATGGCAGAAGCATTAAGTAAATTTGCTAATGAATTAGGATTGAAAAAGTTTGACGCAGAAGACCTTCTTAATGCATATAAAAAAGCAGAGATAAACAATGTTGAAGTAAAGTATGATTTTGAGAATCAGGAACTTAAGATAGGTAATGAACTTGAAGGAAAACAAGCTGTTGAAGGTGTAGTTAAGAATATGAGTGAAAATGTTCAGAAAATTACTAACACAGTCCTGGATTCCTTGAAAGAAATAAGGGCAGATGTTGATAAACGAAAGTTCTTTGTGGGAATGGTAGTAAACAAGAAAGGTAGCAAGACAGTGATAACACCTATTTTCGATAAGACAAAAGAAAGAAAAATAGCATCTGACTTTGTCCAGAAATATGCGACAAAGATTGGTATGAGAGGGAATATAGAGATTCTTCAGTTTGCAACAGGTATAAGTATAGACCTTGCTAATGGAAATGCTTTAGTAACCGTTACCATGGAAGATATAAAGAACATAGAAAGTTTAGGTCCTCAAGGAATGAAGAAGATTCTTAAGATATTGCAGAAGCAAGGACTTCTTAAGAAAGGAATCAGACTGGATAAGTTAACTCTTGAAGAAATTAAACAGCTCTTTGATGAAAATGAAATTCTAAAACATATAACCGAGATTGAATTGAATCTTACTTTAGAAAAAGGCACAGAGATAGACCTTAAAGATATAAAATTAAAATCAATCAAAATAGATATCCGTCAGTTCTCTGAAGTAGGTGCTGTTTATGGTGGAGACGAAAAGAAACTTCAAAAGGTGGAAGATGAATTAAAAGATAAATTAGGTATTGAATCTTTTGAGGGTAAGTTTGGCCCAGACGGCAAGATAGACATGTCAATATTCAAGCCAGGCGAGGTACCTAAGCTCAAAGGAAGTCGATGGCAGAAGTTCTGGCATAGACTAACCGATACACTGACCGGACTTTGGTCTAGCGTTAAACAAATCTTCCAGGCTAAAAAGCCAGAACAACCCTCTACCACAACTGGAGTGTCAAACGAAAGTTTGACATCATTAAAAGAATCCATCACAGCCCCATCCCAACCGCCAGAGCCAGAGCCCGAAGAAAAGAAAACCATTCCTGCAAAACCCGCAAAAATTGAAAAATCAGACTTACTGGGAAGATTATGGAAAGGTATAAGCTCATTATTTGCTCCTGCTCAGTATAGTTATAAGGAAGGAACTAAGTTACTGGGGACAGATGGGTTTATTTATGAAGTGAAAAAAGTAGATGGGAAAAATCAACTAGTTCTGGTTGACTGTGAATATAATCTTCAACATAAAGCATGGAAAGAATATTTTGGAGCCAGGTTACAGATAGAATGCATAAAGGACAAAAATAGTGGAAGATTAGAGTTGGCATTTGTAAACGACCAGGAAGCAGAAGTAACCATAAAGGGTAAACAAGTAACAATCCGAACAAAAGATGGTATAGCCTACATACAAGGCGAGCCATTAAAAATAAAAAATATGACCTTCTCCGACTATGGCAAAGATTATAAGAATCTAAGAAAAGTTAAAAAGACAGCTTACATAAAAGGCTTTATGGCAAACGGCAGTATCTTTGGAGAATTAGAAGGAATTAAGGGCGATGTATTCTTTAATAAATTAAGTGGTGGAGTAGAAGGCGGATTACACCCAGAAGGTTTAGAAAGTAAACACCTACAGGTGCAAAATATAGATACAAACGAAGATGGAAAAGCAGATTATCAAAAGATTACCTTAAAACAAGATGATGCAAAATTAGCATTTATGGGCTCTCTTACTGGTGATGAAATAAGTTACATGCCAATTACAATAGGAAGTAAACATATAGAAATAGTTCATAGTCCTACCGGAGTGTACGTACTAGGAATAGGAAGAGTAATAGAAGGCCATATAAAGTCTATAACAAAAGAGACAATAAACATAAATGGAAAAGAGATAGAAATTCTTGTAGCAGATTACAAAGGTACACTGTCGGTAATAGATGCTTATGGTATAGAACGCACATTACTAAAACAAGGGGATGGATTCTCCCAGATTTCATCTCAAGTGGTTCAGTCAGCTAAAGAGGTAAAGGTATCTATACCTGAGTTCTTAAAAGGACTTGAATCTGGAAAATATGCAATCCTTGATGATGGAAGACTCCTTACTCAAACCGATCAAGATGTGTACAAAGACAGCGAGGGTCAGGTCTATGTTAAGGAACAGGATGGATTCTCCCAGATTTCATCTCAAGTGGTTCAGTCAGCTAAAGAGGTAAAGGTATCTATACTT
>JABUBN010000068.1_pt1 | contig 25078 bp, 22 predicted proteins | sample 7240341 | NCBI WGS metagenome assembly JABUBN01 (sample SAMN07256345, study PRJNA390944) | subsurface metagenome | isolation source: Methane hydrate marine sediment | place: Pacific Ocean: Eastern North Pacific, ODP site | reverse complement strand
GTGGGAAGAGTAAAACGGATAGTGTTTCATGAGATAACTAAAGAGACAATTGCTAATTCTCTTCGTTCTCCACGCCAGATTGACCTCCATTTAGTTAATGCTCAACAGGCAAGACGTATACTTGACCGGCTGGTGGGATATAAGCTCAGTCCTCTTTTGAGTGGCAAAGTCAGAAGGGGGCTTTCTGCAGGACGGGTACAATCAGTAACTCTTAGGTTGATTGTTGAGAGGGAAAAGCAAATTGAGAAATTTGTTCCTCAAGAGTACTGGACGATACTTGCCCATTTGAGCAAGAAGGATGAGGAACGAATATTTACGGCAAATCTTATTGCTAAGGGAAAGAAGAAATTTAAGAAACTGGAAATTGCAAATGAGTCACGAGCAAAAAAGATCTGTCGGGATTTGAGTGGTAAAGAGTTTATTGTCTCGGAGGTAACCAGAAAGCCTAAGAAGCGTAATCCTCCTCCCCCATTTAACACAAGTACCCTTCAACAGGAGGCTTCCAGAAAGTTTGCTTTCTCTGCGACTAAAACAATGGTGATAGCACAACAACTCTACGAAGGCATCGACCTGGGAAAGGAAGAGAGTGTAGGGTTAATTACGTATATGCGCACAGATTCCTTCGCTGTCTCTTCCTTGGCTCAGGCTGAGGCGCTTAAGTTTATCAGGAAAAAGTTTGGCGAAAGCTACTTACCTCAAAAGCCAAGGATTTACAAAAGTAAGAGTAAAGTTGCCCAGGAAGCTCACGAGGCTATCCGGCCAACCTCTTATCTGCGCACTCCGGAAGCCGTATCGAAATATCTGAATGCCACACAATTTAAACTTTATAGCCTGATTTGGCAAAGGTTCATATCCAGCCAGATGGCTTCAGCGATATTTGACACAATAGCTGTGGATATCAGAGCGAGTGATTATGTCTTTCGTGCTACAGGACAGAAGGTTAAGTTTCCCGGATTCCTTAAAGTCTATCAGGAAGAGAAAGAAGAAGAGGAAAAAGTTCTTCCTCCTCTTGAGGAAGGTGATAGTTTAGTTTTAAAAGAGGTTGTTCCCGAGCAGCACTTCACTGAGCCTCCTCCACATTATACGGTTGCGAGTCTAATTAAGACTCTTGAAGAGCACGGTATCGGTAGACCTTCAACCTATGCTCCCACAATAAGCACTCTTTTGGAAAGAAGGTATGTGACATTGAGGAGCAAACAGTTCCATCCCGAGGAGACGGGGATTATAGTTAGTGACTTGTTAGTTAAATACTTTCCCAAAATCATGGACATCAATTTCACTGCCCAAATGGAAGAAGATCTGGATGAGATTGCCTTGGGAAAAATGGAGTGGGTTGAAGTCCTAAAGAACTTTTATCAACCCTTTAAGGAAACCCTGAACATTGCTTATAAAAAGATGAAGAAAATCAAACCACAGGTGACTAAGGAGATTTGTCCAGAGTGCGGAAGTGCCATGGTAATCAGATTTGGGCGCTATGGCAAATTTCTTGCTTGCTCTTCATTTCCTCGTTGTCGTTATACCGCTCCTTTAGATGAACAAGGGAAAAAGATAGTCCCCCAGATGACTGAAGAAAAATGTTCGAAGTGTGAAAGCCCGATGGTGATTAGGTGGGGTCGTAGAGGTAAATTCCTTGCCTGTAGTGCTTATCCCAAATGCAAAAACACTAAGTCAATTCCGAAAAAAGAATAGATAGGGCAAAAGGTGTCGGGCACCATAAAATCAATGGAAATCTATCTGGATGAATTTATTACACACTTGAGAGTAGAAAGGAATTTTTCCCCGCATACTCTGGTAAGTTATAAGGGTGACCTGAAAAGCTTTATCAATTTTTTGAAAAGAGACAAGATAAATAGTTTCAACAAAGTTGACCGCTTGCAGGTGAGAAAGTTTCTGGCTTACCTTGCAGGTAAGAATCTTGAAAAAAGCACCATTGCTCGAAAACTCTCCAGTATTCGGTCGTTCTTTGGTTATTTGACGCGGGAAAAAATTATAGCTCAAAACCCGACAATTCATATTCCTACACCAAAACAAATGAAGAAAGTGCCTCATTTTTTGGATTTGCATGAAGTCAGGCTACTCTTGGAATTGCCTAATAGGAGAACTCTTCTAGGCTTGAGAGACAGGGCAATCTTAGAGGTATTATATGGTTCGGGTCTGAGAGTGAGTGAGCTGGTAAACTTGAATATAAACGATGTTGACCTGTTAGGGGGGATGATTAAGGTGAAAGGTAAAGGGTCGAAAGAAAGGTTAGTGCCCATTGGAGAGACGGGACTTACCTCTATCGAACGCTATTTGAAAATGCGCCAATTGCCGGAAAAGTCTGCTTTTTTTAAAATTAAAAGTTTCCAGAATTTGCCTTACAGTAAAGGGCCATTATTTTTGAATTTTCAGGGGTCGCGGTTAAATACGCAAAGCATAAACCGTCTTGTTCATAAATACATCAGGCTTGCCAGTATCAAAAAGGGAGTAAGCCCACACACTTTGAGACACACATTTGCCACACATCTATTAGATGCTGGCTGTGATTTGAGAGCTGTACAGGAAATGTTAGGGCATGCCAGTCTATCTACTACTCAAATATATACTCATGTGACCACAGAAAGATTAAAGAGAGTATATAGAAAATATCATCCTCGTGCCTGAGAAGAGAGAAAGATGAGAGAGAATGTAAAGATTCTCATGGAAGAGACAGGTTGTGATGAGGGTCAGGCAGAACTGGCTCTCCATTCAACGGGAGATAACTTAGAAAAAGCTATAAAATCGATAGATCAACTTCTTAGATACATCATAGTAATTAAAGGAAAGTTTATATGTGACCAGACCAATGTTTATGGTCAGTTTATAGTTATTAGCCATCTCCATCAAAAGAGGATTGTTCGTTTGGGTGCAGTAGCCACATACGATCCCGTAATTTATGAGGGAGATATCAATTGTAAATGGCGCGACTTCGAAAAGAGGCTCTATGCAGATCGTCTCAGCGAGGGTTGTGTACACGAGTTAATTCAGAAGCTGGAGCAGAATTTGAACTGGGAGATTGCAAGCGAGCACAGAAAGTCTTTCTTCCAGAATCTGAAAGATAGAAATTATGAAGAGACAACCGGTATCCTTCGATCAATCATCAGTAAATCTTTAGAGGACCCTCAGCTTAAAGTAGAAATGGATGTCGAGGAACTTAATTTGAGCCAATTTAAGTTTCCTCAAGAGTCAACCATTCTCTCTGAGGGAGGAGTTAAACCCTCTTTGAGTAAGGCTGGAGAAACGGTTAATAGAAAAGAGAGCACAATTGTTTTAAACACGGAGTTGGTTACTGATGCCTCTTCTTCATCAGTAGAGATTGAGAAACTAAGAAAAAACGACTTAATTTTAGTGAAAATTTTAGATTCACGGGATATTGCTCAATATCTTTCTCGTCTTTTAGGTGGATGCAAAGGCGAGGAGGTAATTCCCCTATCCACAATAGTGGAAGAAGTAAGGGAAGAAGGAGAGCAATGGGTAGTTAGGACAAGGTTTAGCCCAGGCATATTAGGTGAGGCTGTTGTGGAAAAGAGAGCAACAGTCAAAAGGCTAAGGCCTCAGAAGTTCACAATAGAAAAGAAGAAATTCCATCTGGGAATTTTGGGACTGACCTTAATTCTGGGAATAATCTTGTATATTTTAATGCGTCGGTGAGATAAGCCCCGTTAGAAAACTTTGCCACTTTTACCCCGTGTGGGAGACTTGTTTCTAACGGGTTTGAAGAGAAATTTTAACTTTGTATTCTAACGGGGTAAATTAAGGAGGAAGAATGGCGATTGTAACTATGAAACAGTTGTTGGAAGCAGGAGTCCACTTTGGACATCAGACCAAAAGGTGGAATCCCAAAATGGCTCAGTATATCTTCGGTGCTCGTAACAACATCCACATTATCGATTTGCAAAAGACATTGGCGAAGATAAAAGAGGCTTATAGGTTCGTTCGCAACATTGTAGCCAATAATCAGACAGTGCTCTTTGTGGGAACCAAGCGTCAGGCTCAAGAAATCATAAAAGAAGAAGCAGAAAGGTGTGGGATGTTTTATGTTAATCAGCGATGGTGGGGAGGGATGCTGACCAATTTCTCCACCATTCGCCAGAGCGTGGAGCGACTGAAGAAACTGGAGCAACTTCAGCAAGAATCAAAGTCCACTACTTTCACCAAGAAGGAATTAGCTAAGATAGAGAAGGAAAAATTGAAGCTGGTAAAGGGACTATCAGGGATTAGAGATATGGAGGACTTGCCGGGAGCGATTTTTGTTATCGATCTACCTCAAGAGGCAATTGCCGTCTCCGAAGCAATTAAATTGGAGATTCCGGTTGTCGCCTTGGTGGACACAAATTGTGACCCTGAGAGAATAACTTATGTAGTTCCTGGCAACGATGATGCTATCAGGTCAATTAAGTTAATTACTCACATAGTCGCTGAGGCGGTGGTTGAAGGTAAAGAGTTAAGAGAGAAAGAAGAAGTTACTGAAGAAGTAAAAGAAGAACTTCCTCAAGAAGAAGTAAAAGAAGAAGTCAAAGAAGAAAAAAATATAGACTTCGAGAAAGAAGGAGAAGTAAATGCAGATAAGCAAGGACTTAATTCGGGAACTTCGGAATAAGACGGGTACGGGAGTAATGGATTGTAAACAGGCGTTATTAGAGGCTGGTGGAGATATTCAAAAGGCTCAGGATATTTTGAGAGAGAAAGGGAGTGTCGTAGCGATCAAACGTTCTGCCAGAGAGACACAGGAAGGATTAGTCTCTTCTTATGTCCATAGCGGGAATAAATTAGGCGTTCTGTTAGAGATAAACTGCGAGACCGATTTCGTTGCCAAAACGAGCGAGTTTTCTCAACTGGCAAAGGAATTGGCAATGCAAATAGCAGCCATGGACCCTCTGTGGATTAAACCTGAAGACGTACCTAAGGAAGTTATTGAAAAGGAAAAAGAGATATATAAGAAACAAGTACAGGAATCGGGGAAGCCAGAAAAGGTCATAGAGAAGATTGCTCAAGGTAGACTGGAAAAATATTTCACTCAAGTCTGTCTTCTGGAACAACCATACATTAAGAATCCTAAACTTAAGGTCAAAGACCTCATAACAGAATCGATCACCAAACTGGGAGAGAATATTAGAGTGGGTCGGTTCACTCGTTTAAAGGTAGGTGAGGAATAGAAAACCGGACTCCTCCCGAAAGGGATGTTCGGGCGACCACAAGGGTCGCCCCTACGCGATTCGCAAGGATTCCAGAATTTTTGGAGTCCTCCCGAAAGGGAGGAAAAAGATAAAAGGGGAGGAGGAAAATGGCAAAGGTCAAATATAAGCGAGTTGTTTTGAAAATGAGTGGGGAAGTTCTAATGGGCACTCACAGATATGGAATCGATCCCCAAATGCTCAAATTCTTTGCTGGAGAAATAAAAAAGGCTTACTCTCTGGGTGTGCAACTTGCCGTGGTAGTGGGTGGAGGAAATATATGGAGAGGGATTTCTCTTTTTGCCCAGGAGATTGACAGAGTTACAGCCGATTATATGGGAATGTTGGCAACAATAATTAATGGACTGGCTCTTCAAGACTCGTTAGAAGAGCTGGGAATTCCCACCAGAGTCCAGACCGCCATAGAGATAGCCAAACTTGCCGAGCCGTTTATTCGCCGCAGAGCAATCCGCCACTTGGAAAAGAAAAGGATAGTTATCTTTGCCGGAGGAACAGGGAACCCTTACTTTACAACTGATACAGCTGCAGCGTTACGAGCAGTAGAAATTGGTGCGGAAATAATTATGAAGGCGACGAAAGTTGATGGCGTTTATGATAAGGACCCCGCAAAGTATAAGAAAGCCAAGAAGTTCAGTAGTCTCACCTTTATGGAAGCAATAAATCGTCGATTGAAGGTTGTGGATGCAACGGCGCTTTCCCTTTGCTGGGAGAATAAAATACCCATTATGGTATTCAATATAAACAAAGCTGGGCAGATTAAAAAAGCGGTCTGTGGAGAAAAGGTGGGTACAATAATCAAGTGAGGAGGAGAGAATAGCGCGTATGGCAAAGAACATTTATGATAAGGTTAAACTGCAAATGGAAAAAGCAATTGAGGATTTGAAACACGAATTCACGACTATTCGTACTGGTCGCGCCTCCACCACTCTGTTGGAAGGTATTCGAGTTGCCTATTATGGAACCCAGGTCCCCATCAGTCAAGTCGCCAACGTTGTTATCCCAGAGGTAAGATTAATCGAGATAAAACCCTGGGATAAAAGCGTCCTTCCAGAGATAGAAAAGGCAATTTTAAAGTCCGATTTGGGATTGAGCCCCGTCAACGATGGGAAAATTATCCGGCTCAAAATACCCACCTTAACTGAAGAACGCCGAAGAGAGCTTGTAAAGAGAATCGAAAAGATTACTGAGGACCACAAGGTGGAACTGCGGAACATTAGAAGGCAGGCCAAAGATGAGTTGAAGGAGTTGGAAACAAAAAAGGTGATTTCTGAAGACGAGAAGTTTAAATCTACAGAAAAAATTAGTCAGGCAACAAATGAATATATTGAAAAGATTGATGAAGCTCTCAGGCATAAAGAGAAAGAGATAATGGAAGTATAATAGATAGATTTCAAATTTCAGATTTCAGATGGTAGAAATAGAATAAAAATGGGGAAAAGCAGTTGGATAGTTACAAAGAACTTCTTAAGCTAATTGATAGAAAGAGACTTCCTCAGCATATAGCAATCATTATGGACGGTAATGGTCGTTGGGCGAAAAAACATAACTGTAGACGAATTGTTGGTCACCTGGAAGGCACAAAGGCGATAAGGAAAATTGTAGAATTCTGCAGAGAAACAGGGATTAAAATACTTACACTTTTTGCTTTTTCCACAGAGAACTGGGACAGGCCCAAAAGAGAAGTTTATGCTCTGATGAATCTGCTGTCCAGATTCTTAAGACAGGAAATAAATAATTTCCAAAAGAATAACATTAAGCTTCTTGCCTTTGGACAGATAGAGAGGTTACCCACTAAGGTACGTATTGAATTAGCCAAGACGATAGATGCCACCAGGGGAAATAGAGGACTGATTCTGAATTTAGCTCTGAGTTATGGTGGACGGGAAGAGATAGTTCATGCCTGCAGGGAAATTGCTAGACAGGTTTCTAATAGAAGAAAAAAAGCAGAAGATATTAATGAAGAGTTTTTTAATAACTATCTTTATACCACAGGCCTACCTGATCCCGACCTGTTGATTCGTACCAGTGGTGAATTCAGGATAAGCAACTTTCTCCTCTGGCAAATTGCTTATTCTGAAATTTACGTTACCCCGGTTCTCTGGCCAGATTTCAACCGCCAGGAACTACTTTTGGCACTCATAGATTATCAGAGGAGGGAGCGTCGTTTCGGTAAGGTAAAAAACGGATAAGAGAGATAATGGAGCGAATAAAGACACCATTAGTTGTTATTCCCATATTGCTGTTGATAATACATTGGGGGGTTATCCCCTTTTTTCTTTTAGTTCTTGCTGGAGTTATTGTAAGTCTTCTCGAATTTTATCATTTGATGGAGAGGAGAAATTACCATCCCCAGAAGTTCCTGGGAGTGCTGGGAGGGTTTTTTCTTTGTCTCAGCTTTTTTCTCTTTCAGGGAAAGTTATCTGGCGGACTGGGAGGATTCGTTGTTACTATATTTCTGTTTCTAATCTTAATCGACGTAATTTTGAAGAAAGAAATCAAATTCGGCGTCTCTTCTGTTTCAGTAACTTTCCTGGGAATATTTTATATCTCCTGGCTTCTGAGTCATTTAATTCTCCTTCGCGACCTTCGCCCTCATGGAGAAGGGCTGATATATCTTCTATTTATAACTACCTGGTGTGTGGATACTGGCGCATTTTGGGCAGGAACAAAGTTTGGACGGCATAAGTTGAGCCGTCTCATCAGTCCCAATAAGTCCTGGGAGGGAGCCATTTCTGGTTTGCTGACAGGGATTGGTGTAGTTTTTGGTTGCCGAGCATTATTGGGATTGCAATTTTTCACCCGCCTCAATTTAGACCTCAATTTTATTACTCCTATAGGATGTCTGGTCATTGGGCTTCTCTTGGGAATTGGTGGACAGGTAGGAGACTTAGCTGAATCGCTGTTCAAGAGAAATGCCGGGGTGAAAGATTCAGGTAACCTCTTTCCTGGTGGACATGGAGGAATGTTGGACAAAGTAGATAGCCTGATGTTCAATGCCCCCCTACTATATTACTATATCCAGTTATTTTTGCGCTGAAAAGGAGATATCTTGAAAAAGATTGCAATTCTGGGCTCGACTGGGTCCATAGGGGTTAATACATTAAATGTAGTGAGGAAACTGGGTAAAGATTATAAAATTACAGGAATCTCTGCCCAGAAGAACGTAAACTTACTGATAAAGCAGATAATTGAATTTAGACCAACAATTGTAGCGCTGGGTGATGAAGGGGCGGCTCAAGAATTGAAAAAGAGACTGCGTCGTTTCCGTCCTCTTCCCAGGATTTATGAGGGGACTTCTGGATTAATTGAGTTTGCCCGGAATCCTGTTTCCGATTTTCTGGTTTCCGCTTTGGTTGGTGCAGCCGGACTGTTACCTACCTTGGCAGCGATTGAAGCGGGTAAAGATATTGCCTTAGCTAATAAAGAAATACTGGTGATGGCAGGTGACTTGATTATTAAGACTGCCAAGAAGAGAGGAATTAAAATTTTACCTCTGGACAGTGAGCATAGTGCTATATTTCAGTGTCTGAGAGCGGAAAAGATAAAGCATGTTCGACATATAATATTGACAGCTTCAGGAGGGCCTTTTTATAAATATAAAAAAAGTCAACTGGAAAAAGTAACTGTGAAAGAGACTCTCCATCACCCCACCTGGCAAATGGGTAAAAAGATCACAGTCGACTCAGCAACCCTGATGAACAAGGGTTTAGAAGCGATTGAAGCCAGTCACCTCTTCGGTATTGATATCAATCGCATTGACGTTTTGATTCACCCACAAACAACTGTCCATTCATTAGTGGAACTTGTCGATGGCTCGATTTTAGCTCAACTGGCAATTGCTGATATGCGCATTCCCATTCAATTTGCACTTACCTATCCCCAACGTTATCCGAGTAGATTGCAAGGATTAAAATTAGAAAAGATAGCTCATCTTACTTTCTACAAACCAAATTTAAAGAATTTTCCCTGTCTTGGCTTGGCTCTCAAGGCTGGTAGGATAGGAGGAACGATGCCGGTTGTTTTGAATGCCGCTGATGAAATTGCCGTGGAGGCTTTTCTGGTGGGAAAAATAAAACTTACTGATATTCCGAAAATTATCGAATCAGTAATGGCAGAACATAAAGTAAATAAGAAACCAAGCTTGAAAAAGATTTTAGAAACAGACCAGTGGACAAGAAATAGAACAAGGGAGAAGATAAAATGCTCTTGACCATATTTTCCATAGTATTCACTTTTGGCCTGGTTATCTTTTTCCACGAATTAGGGCACCTTATTGCTGCTAAGAGAATGGGAGTGAGAGTGGAAAAGTTCTCTTTAGGATTTGGACCTGAATGGTTAGGTTTTACCAAGGGAGGGACGCGATATGTAGTCTCTTTGATTCCTGTAGGTGGTTACGTTAAGATGGCCGGGGAGTACCCCGGGGAGAAGAGAAAGGGAACGCCCGATGAGTTTCTCTCTCAGAAATGGTGGCGGAGAATACTTATTGTTGCCTCGGGACCGGCAATGAATTTTATTTTGGCAATTGTTATTTTTTCCTTGATGGCATTTTTTGTAGGGATTATGATTCCTCATTATGAATCGACAGAAGTTGGTAGCGTGATTCCAGAGATGCCGGCGGAGAAAGCAGGTATGTTAGAAAGGGATAAGATTATCTCAATAGACGGAAAGGAAGTCAGCAACTGGAAGGAAATGGCAGAAATAATCCATTCTAAGCCTGGGGAGGAGATAAGCATAAAAATCTTGCGAGCAAAGGAAGAAATACCTCTCAAAATCATACCTCAATATGATGAAGTAAGAGGAGTGGGCCTGATAGGAATTGGCCCAGCCTGGCATACAAGAAAGTATAATTTCATATCTTCTCTTTTTGCAGGATTTGAACAGACAGCATTCCTTATAGTTCTAACACTTAAATATATATGGCTGATGCTTTTAGGAGCAGTGAAGCCTGCTGTTGCCGGTCCTATAGGAATTGCCCAGATGGTGGCTCAAGTGGCAAGGACAGGAATCTATCAATTGTTCTCATTGATTGCTATAATCAGCGCTGGGATCGGTCTGTTTAATCTTTTCCCTATTCCCCTTCTTGACGGGGGTCATGCTATGTTCTATTTGGTCGAAGGAATTACCGGTAAGCCCCTGGATGAAAATAAGATGAAAATTGCTCAGACGATTGGAGCAGCTATAATCATTTTTCTTTTAGTTCTGGTTACTTATCAGGATATATTGAGGCTGAGAAGGTAAAAATTGTGAGAAGGAAAAAGACACGCAAGATAAGAGTGGAGAATCTTTTTATTGGCGGTAATTCTCCCATTTCCGTGCAATCTATGACCAAGACAGATACGCGTAACGTTAGAATTACTGTCAACCAGATTAAACGATTGGAGAAAGCAGGATGCGAAATAGTCCGTTTAGCTGTTCCTGATATGGAAGCAGCTAAATCCTTAGGAAAGATAAAAAGGAGAGTCCATATCCCTTTAGTTGCTGACATCCACTTCGATTACCGTTTGGCAATGGAGGCTATTACTCAGGGCGTAGATAAGATAAGGATAAATCCAGGAAATATCGGAAGCCGAGAAAGAGTGAAGACTATAGCAAAGGCTGCCAGAAGAGCAAAAATCCCTATAAGGATAGGGGTTAATGCAGGTTCCTTGAAACTCCCTTTGCCCGAAAGAAAGGCGAGAACTAACCTTCACCAGGGCGATATTTCTCATAGCGGAAGAATGAGCAAAGCTAAGAAGATGGTCGCTTCAGCACTCCAATATGTAAAGATTCTGGAGAAACAGAATTTTCACCAAATTGTTATTTCCCTTAAAGCCTCAGATGTTTCCACTACCATTCAGGCTTACAGGTTGATATCTGAGAAAACAGATTATCCTCTCCATTTAGGAATTACTGAAGCGGGAACCAAATTCTCAGGTACCATAAAGTCGGCTCTGGGTATTGGGACATTACTATGCGAGGGCATTGGTGATACAATAAGGGTGTCGCTCACCGCCTCTCCAGAGGAGGAGGTGAGAGTTGGTTATGAAATTTTGAAAGCATTGAATCTGAGAAGCTTTGGGCCTGAGGTCATCTCCTGTCCTACTTGCAGTCGCTGTCAGATTGACCTGATTAAAATCACTAATAAAGTAGAGAAAAAGCTGGAATCTCTTTTTCGACAAAAAAGCATTATTGCCAGAGTTCAACCTTCCAGATTTTATCCACTTAAAATAGCCATAATGGGTTGTGTAGTCAACGGTCCGGGAGAAGCTAGAGAAGCAGATGTGGGAATAGCCGGGGGAAAGGGTGTGGGACTCCTTTTCAGGCGAGGTAAAGTGATTAAGAAAGTTAAGGAAAGAAAGATGATAAACGTTCTCTTGGAAGAGATTGAAAGAGAAATAAGAAGGAGATAGTGCTGTTATGGCGAGGAATAGAATTGGAAACAGTTACCACATAAACCTCAAGGAAATGCCTGAGGAAAAGAAGCCTCGTGAAAAATTGGTAAAATACGGTCCCGACGTTTTGAGAATTTCGGAATTGGTCTCCATTATCCTGAATACAGGATACCGAGATGAGAATGTTTTAGAGTTATCCCACAGGATAATTAAAGAATACGGCTCCAAGGCAATTGCTTGTGAAAAGAATGTTGGACGACTGATGGAAACCCTGGGAATTCCCGTAGTTAAGGCTTGCCAGATAGTTGCCTGTTTTGAACTGGGAAGGAGATTCTTCCAGGAGGAGCCGGGAAAGATGCCTACCATCAGAGGACCGGAAGATGTGTACATCTATTTGGAAGATATGAGAAAGCTGAAGAAGGAGCAGTTTCGAGGTTTATATTTGAATGCGAGAAATAAGGTCATCCACGACGAAGTAATCTCTATTGGAACTCTAACTGCTAATCTGGTTCATCCCAGAGAAGTATTTCAACCAGCAATAGAATATCTTGCCTGTGGGGTAATTATTGCACATAATCATCCTTCGGGTGACCCCGAACCATCTGAGGACGATTTAGAAATTACCAGAAAGCTGGCCACAGTGGGAAAGACAATGGATATAGAACTTTTAGACCACATCATAATAGGTAAAAATAAATATGTAAGTCTTAAAGAGAAAGGAATGGTAGTGGAGTAACCCCGATGAATCGGGATGTTATTAACGCTCCGATGAATCGGAGCTACTCCAAAATTCCGGAGGAATTATGCTTCTTTCAAAATATCTCTTACCCACATTAAAGGAGATTCCCCGGGAGGCAGAGATACCTTCCCATCAACTTATGATTCGTTCAGGAATAATGAGACAATTAGCCAGTGGTATTTACGAATGGTTGCCTTTAGGTTTGAGGGTTCTCCACAAGGTGGAGAACATCATTCGAGAGGAGATGGACTCAATTGGCGCTCAGGAGGTCTCTCTTCCAGCAATGCAGCCAAGAGAACTGTGGGAAGAAAGTGGACGCTGGGACTTCTATGGGAAAGAGTTGATAAGGCTAAAGGACAGAAATAGAAGAGATTTCTGTCTTGGCCCTACTCATGAAGAAGTAATAACTGACCTGGTGCGCAAGGAAGTCAGGTCTTATAAAGAATTGCCTCTCTTGCTTTATCAATTTCAGACCAAGTTCCGAGATGAAATCAGACCCAGGTTTGGAGTAATCAGGGCCAGGGAATTCTATATGAAGGATGCCTATAGTTTTGATGCTACTGATAAGAATGCAGAAACAAGTTATAACAATGTATTTGAAACCTACTCCAGAATTTTCCAGAGATGTGGTCTAAAGTTTCGCTCTGTAGAAGCACAGACCGGTGCCATTGGCGGAGCCTTTTCTCATGAGTTTATGGTTATTGCTGATACTGGAGAGGAAATTATAGTCTCCTGTAAATGCGGTTATGCTGCGAACTTGGAAAAGGCAGAAGGTGTCCCTCCAGCTAAGGTAGGCGGAAAGGCTGGAAAGAGAAGCGGACTAAAAGAACTAGAAGAAGTTGAAACGAAAAATATGAAGACAGTTGAGGAAGTAGGAAAATTTCTGAAAGAGAAACCGGATAAATTTATAAAGACATTGGTTTACAAGACTAATGGTGAATGTGTAATAGTTATGGTAAGAGGAGACCATGAGGTTAACGAGAGCAAGGTAAAAAGTTATCTTGGTGTGAATGAAATTTTTCTTGCAGATGAGAAAACAATTAAGGAAGTTAGCGGTGCTCCTCTTGGCTTTGCCGGTCCGGTGGAATTGAAAATAAAGTGTAAGCTACTTGCCGACTATTCTGTGGAGGGGATTGTTAATGGCGTAACTGGGGCAAATAAAAAAGATTACCATTTGAAAAATGTCAACATAAACAGAGATTATAGTGTAGATGAAATTCTGGACTTGAGGAGAGCGAAGGAGGGGGATGTTTGTCCAAAATGCGGGAAAACTTTAGAATTTTCCCGGGGCATTGAGGTTGGGCATACGTTCAAACTGGGAACTAAATATTCTAAAACATTGCGGGCGACTTTTCTTGATAAGGATGGGAAAGAGAAATATTTTGTGATGGGCTGTTATGGCATAGGAGTTTCTCGAATTGTAGCTGCTGCTATCGAGCAGGGCCATGATCAGAATGGTATTATCTGGCCACTACCCATAGCACCTTTCCAGGTTCTAATTTTGCCTGTAAACTATGAGCACGAAAAGATAAGGACCATTTCTAATAGGATTTATAAACAACTGGAAAGTGCCGGCTACGAAGTGTTAATGGATGACCGCGATGAGAGAGCAGGGGTGAAATTCAAAGATGCAGACCTGATAGGAATTCCCATCAGGGTAACTGTGGGAGAAAAGACCTTGGCCAAGAATATAGTGGAAGTAAAACTTCGAGGGGAAAAAGAGGTGAGAGAGGTCGAGCCCGACCAGGTTCAAAAACTAATCCCAGAGCTAACGAAGAAATAAAAAAGAGAAAAAAGAGTCAGGGTCATTTTTTCGTTAAGTGAAAAGAAAAAGGGGCATGACCTTTTTTCAATTTTTTACTTGCATTATTTTTTAAAACCTGCTATATTAAGTACAAGTGGCTCTAAAAAGCCACTTTTTGTTTTTATTGATGTCAAATTTTCTATAATAGTAGTTGGAGGAAATGATGGAGGGAGAGTTAATAGGGGTTTTTGAACAGATAGAAAGAGAGAAAGGCATTCCCAAAAAAGAACTTCTGGAAATGATTGAGTCGGCTTTAACTTCGGCTTTTCGCAAACATTCTGGGAAAAAGCAGAAATTTGAAGCACACATTGATCCAGAATCTGGGGTGATTACTGCCTATGTAAAGAAAAAGGTGGTAAGTAAAGTAGAAAACCATTATATCCAAATAGCTAAAAAAGAAGCATTAAAGTTCGACCCTGCGGTTAAGGTAGGTGACGAGATAAAAATTAAGGTGGAAACCAAGGAGTTTGGAAGAATTGCCGCTCAAACTGCAAAGCAGGTAATTGTCCAGCGTATCCGAGAAACCGAAAGGGAGAATCTATTCAAGGAGTTCAAAAAAAAGGAAGGCACTGCTATGAGTGCTGTGGTTCAGAGGTTTGCTCGGAAGAATATCATCGTTGATTTGGGAAAAGTAGAAGCCACTTTGCCAGAATGGGAGCAAGCACGTGACCATAATTACGAGCTTTTTGAAAGATTCCAGGTCTACATATTGAAGGTAGAGCAATCACCACGAGGTCCGAAGATTACCGTTTCCCGAACGCATCCCGGCTTGGTAAAGAGACTTTATGAATTGGAGGTACCAGAAGTAAGTGATCACACTGTGGAGATAAAACAAATAGTCAGAGAACCAGGATACCGCTGTAAAGTGGCCGTGCTTTCCAATAATGAAAGGGTCGATCCTGTGGGTGCCTGTGTAGGAGTGAAAGGTTCGAGAGTTCAGGCAATTATTAATGAATTGAGTGGAGAAAGGATGGATTTGATTTCTTATAGTACAGACCCTGCCACCTATATTGCTAATTCTCTCAGCCCGGCTAAGGTGGTAAGTGTGACTATAGAGAAGAATAGAAAGAATGCTTTGGTAGTTGTGGCTGATGATCAGCTCTCGTTGACCATCGGGAAAGCAGGTCAAAATGTGCGTTTGGCTGCCCGGCTCACAGGTTGGCATATTGATATTAAGAGCGAATCGCAAATAAAAGAAGCAAAAGAAGTAGCAGTCAGCGATCTTACTAAACTTTCAGGAGTGGGTAAGGTTACTGCTCAACTTCTATCTCAGCATGGATTTACAACTATAGGAAAGATAGCCGAATCTTCCATTTCTGACCTAAGTAAGATTTCTGGAATTGGAGCGAAATTAGCAGAGAAAATTTACAAGGCTGCAAAGAAAGAAGGCAAGATAAAGTGAAGGTAAAAGAACTGGCTAAGGAACTGAATATTTCATACAAGAAATTATTGGCAAAAACTTCTGAGTTGAAAATTAAAGTGAAAAGTTCTGAAGATTCCCTGACTTCTCAGGAAGCGAAGAAAGTTAAAAGTTCTTTTGCCAAGAAAAAGAAGAAGGTTCCTGTCAAGAAAAAGGTCGCCCGAAAAAAAGTAAGTGCTAAAGTTAAAGTAGCAAAAAAGAAAGTAGTTGGGGTTAAAAAGAAAAAAGCGCCTACTACACGACGAAAGAAGATCACTAAGCGTGCTGTTGCCAAAGAAAAACCTTCCACTCTTCCTTCAGTTTCCCCTGCGGTTGAGGTCGTAAAACCGGTAGAGAAGAAAATCCCTAAGAAAGCCATACCTGTAGTCGAAGAGGTGAAAAAAGAGGAAAAAGTAGTTCCTGAAGTAGCGAAAAAAATAGAAGAAGAGAAAGTTACCCTGCCTCCTACTAAAGTTATTAAGATAGACGAAACGATTACAGTGAGCGAGATGGCCAGTAAAATGGAAGTAAAAGTAAGTGAACTTATTAAGAAATTAATGACTCAGGGTATCCTGGTCACAATCAACCAAAGGCTGGGTATAGATACTGCTACCCTTGTCGCAGGAGAATTCGGTTTCGGAATAGAAGTAGTTCCTTTATACGGAGAAGAACTTCTTGAGGAGGAAAAAGAAGACGAATCCTTATTACAACCACGTCCGCCGATAGTGACTATAATGGGACATGTAGACCATGGTAAGACATCGTTATTGGACGCAATTCGAGAATCCAAGATCATTGCCAAAGAGTCAGGTGGAATTACGCAACATATTGGGGCATACCATGTGAGTGTAGATAAAGGAGATATCGTATTTCTAGACACCCCCGGCCACGAAGCCTTTACAGCAATGCGAGCTCGCGGGGCTCAGGTGACTGATATAATCGTTTTAGTTGTGGCTGCCGATGAAGGAGCCAAGCCTCAGACCGTAGAAGCTATAGATCATGCCCGTGCAGCAGGTGTGCCGATCTTGGTGGCAGTGAATAAAATAGACTTACCCAATGCCAACGTGGAGAAGGTAAAACAGGAACTGAGTCAATATGATCTTGTTTCTGAAGACTGGGGAGGCAAGACTATCTTTGTGGAAGTTTCTGCCAAAGAAAAAATTGGTCTGGATAATCTCTTAGAGATGATTCTTTTGGAAGCGGAGATGTTGGAATTAAAAGCGAATCCTAATAAGAAAGCCCGGGGAACGATTATTGAGGCGAGATTAGATAAGCAACGGGGTTTGGTGGCCACTGTGTTATTGCAATCTGGCACGTTAGAGGTTAGTGATCCTTTTATTTCCGGTTTTTCGGCAGGTAAGGTGAGAGCCATGTTTAACGATCGAGGGAAAAAAGTTAAAAGCATCGGTCCTTCTATGCCTGCAGAGGTGTTAGGATTTTCCAGTCTACCGCAGGCTGGGGATAAATTTTATACCTTAGATAGTGAAAGAGCAGCAAGAGAAATTAGTGAGATACGGCAGAAAACCAGACGGGAAGAGATTCTGTCCCGGAGCAGGAGAATTACATTAGAAGACTTACATGAGCAGATTGCATCGGGGAAGCTTAAGGAACTCAAAATAATTATTAAGGCTGATGTTCAAGGTTCTGTTGAAGCGCTCTGCGATTCTCTGCAAAAATTGAGTACTCAGGAAATAACTCTAAATATAGTCCACAGGGGAGTGGGTGGAATCAATGAAAGCGATGTGATGTTAAGTGCTGCTTCCAATGCAATTATTATCGGCTTTAATGTTCGTCCAGGACCGAGTGCTGAAGAATTAGCTGAAAAAGAGAGAGTGGATATCCATATTTATAGGGTTATTTATGAAGTAGTGGAGGAAACGAAGAAAGCAATGGAGGGGCTTCTGGAGCCGGAGTTCAAGGAAATCCCATTAGGTAGAGCTGAAGTAAAACGCATATTCAGAATCCCCAGGGTAGGTACAGTAGCAGGATGTTCTGTGGCTAAGGGAAAGATTTCCCGCCAGAGTAACGTGCGGCTCTTGCGTGATAACGTTATAATCTATGAAGGTAAAATATCTTCTCTGAGAAGGTTCAAAGATGACGTGAGAGAAGTAGACGCTGGCTTTGAATGCGGAATAGGTCTGGAAAATTTTAATGATATAAAAGAAAACGACATTATGGAAGCCTTCACGTTAGAAAAAATTGCGCGCAAATTATAGCAACTAGATGTAGCGGTAGAACGATAGCTCTATATTGTAGGGGTGGCACGCAGTTTACCCCGATAAAGCGGGGTGGTCGCCCAAAGGAAGGGACGGCATGCCGAAAGATCGGCATAAACTGCGTCCGTCCCCTACAGGAATGCAAAGCTTTCTCTTTGCGGTTACAAGGAATAATGTAGCTATAGAGCGATAGCTCTGCCCTGTGATATATCGGATAAGGAGATGGTCTTTAGCTTAGGACGGATTGCTCTATATCTTCGGGAAAAGCCGCCCTCTCTCAAGGAGAAGAGAAGAGTGGTTAAAAGTCTTAAGGATAGAATAAGAGCCAGGTTCAATGTTTCCATCTCTGAAGTGGATAACCAAGATTTACGGCACCGTGCTACTTTGGGAATTGCGTTAGTTTGTTCTGACAGGAAACAGGCACAAACAATAAGTGATAGAATAGTTGAATTTATTCGGGAAGCGAAGAAAGTAGAAATTATCGAGCACGATTTTATAATAGAGAACTACTAAACCCCCTTCTCGCCTGGTGTTGTCGCTCTCCCTTAATGGTTGGAAAAATGCCTCTTAAAAGACCGAAACGAGTAGCCCATTTAATCCAAAAAGAGATTAGTGAAATCCTTCAAAAGCAGATAAAAAATACCCAATTGGGTTTTGTTACCATAACTGAAGTTAAAGTTACCGATGACTTACAGCATGCTAAAGTTTATTTTACAGTTTATGGTTCAGAGCAGGAAAGAATATCGACGGAAAAATTACTGAAAAGAAAGACATCTTTTGTGCGTTACCTTGTTGGTCAGAGAATCAAGTTAAGGTATACGCCGGAAATTGTTTTCCAGTACGATGAGACAATTGAACGGGCTACCCGCATCGATGAGTTAATTAACAAAATCCATCAAGAGAGAAATAATGCAAAAGAGACTCAAGAGAGAGAAAAAGAAGATAATCAATAAGATTCTAAAAGTAATCCGGGAAAACCGTACATTTTTTATCTCTTCTCACATGAAACCAGATGGGGATTCGATAGGTGCACAGTTAGTTCTTGCTTCCTTCTTGAGGCGATTGGGCAAGGATGTTTATATTGCAAATCGAGACCCTGTTCCAGTGATTTACCAATTTTTGCTACATAGTAGCGATATTCACATTGTAGAAAAGGTAGAGAGAAACTTTGATGTGGCTTTTATTTTAGATTGTGGTGACCTCCAAAGAGTAGGAAATATAATAGACCTCAAAAATAGGGTAAAAATTATAATTAATATAGACCATCATGTAGACTGTGAACTATTCGGAGATTACAATTACGTGGAACCCCGGGCATCATCTGTTGCCGAAGAACTTTATGATATATTTAAACAGGCTCATTTGGAAATAATTGAGGAGGAGGCACTTGCTCTCTATGTGGGCATTCTCACCGATACAGGTAGATTTCAGGAAGCTAACACTACTCCCCGTTGCCATGAAATTGTCGCTGAGCTCATAAGCAAGGGAATCTCCCCACAAGTCGTTAGTCAGAAGGTTTATGAGGCGAGGACTGAACCCGGATTGAAATTACTATCGTTAACTTTAAGTACATTAGAAGTAACCGCTGATGGAAAAATTGCTCTTCTTTTGATTACGCAAGATATGTATAAAAAAACCGGCGCCAGGGACGATGAGGTTGAGGGATTTGTTAACTTCGCCAGAGAGATGGAAGGGGTGGAAGTGGGAGTTCTTTTCAAAGAAACTAATGTTAGTAACCAGCTTAGAGTTAGTTTCCGTTCGAAGGGCAAGATAGACGTGAGTAAGATTGCCAGGTTATTTGGTGGGGGCGGTCATAGGAATGCTGCTGGGTGTGCAATTCAGGGGGCTGTGGAAGAAGTTAAACAGAAAGTCTTAAAAGCTATCTCCCAGGAGGCAGATAATACTGGATGAGCTAAAGGACGGCATTCTTAATATTGATAAGCCAAAGGGCTTGACTTCTTTTGCTGTAGTTCAGGAAGTGAAAACGTTCCTTTCAGTGAGAAAAGCAGGCCATGCTGGAACACTCGATCCCCAGGCAGAAGGGGTTCTTCTTATTCTTTTGGGTGAAGCAACTAAAATTTCCGCATACTTGATGAGGCTGGAGAAAGAATACGAAGCGACGATGGTTTTAGGAGTCAGTACCTCCACTCAGGATGAACAAGGCGAAGTTTTGAGAAGGATTGAGCCAAAAGTAGAGTTAAGAGAGTTAAATGAGGTTTTTGATAAATTCTTGGGAATACAAGAACAGATTCCTCCTATGGTTTCAGCCAAAAGATACCATGGGAAAAGGTTATACCAGCTCTTTCGCCAGGGAAATGTAATTGAACGAACTCCTCAGAAAGTGGAGATTAAAAAATTGGAACTTTTATCTTACGATATGCCTAAAGTTAAGTTTCGCACCATTTGCTCTTCTGGTACCTATGTGCGCACTTTATGCCATGACATAGGAGAGGCTTTAGGTTGCGGAGCCTATATGTCGCATCTGGTGCGGATGCGGGTAGGTAACTTCAAATTGAGCGATGCTCCTTCCTGGGAAAGGAAGGAGTTATTTCACCAGAAAATTCAATCTATTTCAGAAGCATTATCCGACTTTCCCAGTATTGTAGTTACCCGCAGGATGGCTCGCGGAATTGGAATGGGTAGACAGATAAAAAACTCAGAAATTATAAATGTTTCTCTGTCTCCTTCAGAAATTGCTAATACCCATGGGACATTCAAAGTATCCGATGAAGACGGAAATTTGATAGCCCTGGCTAAAGGAGAGCCTGCATCTGGAGAGAGAGAGTTTAAGTTATTGAGAGTGTTTAATCCAGAGATATAGGGAAAGAAGGCTTATATAAGAAAATGGAAGTCATAGAAAGACTATACAAATTAAGGAGAAAGTTTAAAAGTAGTGTGGTCGCCCTGGGAACATTTGACGGAGTCCATTGCGGCCATCAACAGGTTATTAAGACTACGCAGGATGTAGCCCGGAGGCAAGGTAGGACCTCAGTGGTGGTGACTTTTCAACCACTTCCGCGGGTGATAATAGGAAAAGAAAGAGAGAAGGTCGGATTAATTACAACACTGGAACAAAAGGAAGAGATAATCAGAAATCTGGGCATTGACGCGATGCTGGTTATACACTTTAATCGCAAACTTGCCCAGGTAAAACCAGAAGAATTCGTTAAAAAAGTCATTTATCAAAGAATAGGTGCAGGAAGAGTGGTTGTAGGTCCTGGTTTCCGTTTTGGAAAGAACCGCCTGGGAAATGTGGCGTTACTCAAACGACTGGGAAGGAAGTATGGTTTTGAAGTGACTACTGTTGGTAAAGTCAAAATAGGTAATATCAAAGTAAGTTCCAGTAAGATTCGTCAATTGCTCTGGCAGGGTAAAATAGAGATAGCCGGCCGCCTGTTGGGAAAATATTATAGCATTAGCGGGAGAGTGAAGAAAGGAAGCGGCAGAGGAAAGGAGCTATCTTTTCCCACGGCAAATTTAGATATTTTTGGAGATGTCATTTTACCTCAGGGAGTCTATGCTGTTCTGGTTAGTCTTAAAGGAAAAAAGCACATGGGAGTTGCCAATATTGGCACCCGCCCTACATTCTCTCCTGGCCTTCAATTTTTCCCTCGGAAAGTAACCAGAAAATATATTCGCCCGATAGTGGAAGTATATATTTTCAATTTTAAAGGAAACCTCTACCGGCAAAAGCTGGAAATCTTTCTCATAAAAAGAATAAGGAAAGAAATGAAATTCCCCACTCCTGAGAAGTTGATGAACCGAATAAAGAAAGATATCCAATTTGCAAAAAAGCTACGGCCAGGACTCTCTCTGTTTAAAAGCTAGCGGAAGGCTTTCTGGGTGTTTGACAAAGGCGGATTAGAATGGTATAATTTAAAGCTATGGGTAAACAGAAGAAAAAAAATATCATAATTATTGGAGGAGGAAGAAGAGGGATAGCAATTATCGAAACGTTACATGAAGATGAGGAATTACGAATTGCGGGTATTGCTGATCGGAATCAAAATTCTAGTGGAATGGAATTGGCCAAGAAGCTAGGGATTCCTACGGCGGGAGATTTTCGCGATTTGCTTAAAGAGAAGAAAGTAGATGCTATCCTAAACCTGAGTGATGACCTGGAAGTAGATAAACAACTCCAGAGGATAGGCCAATCTTCAAATATCGAAGTTATGAAGGGTCCTGTAACAAGCCTTCTCTGGAACCGCCTTAGAGAAAAGAAGGCCTTAACTGAATTTGAACGGCTCAGTCAAATGACAGACCCTTCTATAGGATTGGAAGAGTTATACATTTTAATTATGAATTCCTGTATTAAAGGGACCAAGGCGGATGCAGGCTCCCTTTTCATTTTTGATGAGAAACGCAAAGAATTGTCGTTAAAGACAGCCTGGGGTTTGGATGAAAAGATAATTGAACTAATTAAGAAAAAGGAAAAAGAGAAACTCCAGTTATGGAAAGAGCAAAAATTGCCTCAGCCCATAATCAACAGGGAAGAAGATGAGTCCCTCTCGGAAAATTTTAAGGGGGTTCCGGAGATAGAAACAGGAATGTGTATTCCATTGATTGGAAGAGAAGAGAAGTTGATTGGGCTTATAACCTTACATAGTAAGAAAAAGAACCACCATTTCTTAGATGAGGAGAAAAGGTTGTTTTCTACTTTTGCCAACTATTCAGCGCAAGCTATTGAAAATACTATGCTGTATAAGTCTACAGAACATCTCTCCATAACCGATGGTTTAACAAGCTTATATAACCATAGACACTTCCATGAGCAATTGGAAGTGGAGGTAAAACGCGCCCAGAGATACGACCTGAATCTCTCATTAATTATGATTGATCTCGACCGTTTTAAGAAATTTAACGATAGTTATGGACATTTACAGGGAGATACCTTACTGAGAAAAATAGCGCAAATTCTAAAGAATTCTCTAAGAGAAACAGACTTCGTAGCCAGATATGGTGGCGAAGAATTTGTAGTGATTCTTCCGGAAACTAACAAGGAAGGAGCCTCTGTTGCAGCAGAAAGGGTAAGAAAAACAATAAACGAGCAGACTTTTGGAGAAGTTGGGGCAAAAATGACTGTAAGTCTGGGAGTGGCATCTTATCCTGACGATGCCTGTCTGAGGACTGATTTAATCAAGAAGGCAGATGAGGCTCTTTATCGAGCTAAAAGGGAGGGTCGCAACCGCACCTGTTCGGCCTGATTCTATAAAATAGATAATGGTCAGGATGGTCCCGATGAAATCGGGACGAATAAGGAGGGGAAAGTGACGTTAACAGATGATAAAAAGAAAGATATCGTAAAGAAATTTCGCATCCACGAAAAAGACACTGGCTCTGCAGTAGTTCAAATTGCTTTAATGACCGAGAGAATTAATGATCTGACAGACCACTTCAAAGCTCACAGTAAAGACCACCATTCTCGGCAGGGTCTTTTAAAACTCGTGGGGCAGAGAAGGAAACTATTAAACTACGTGAAGGTTCATGATTTGAAGAAATATCGAGAGGTTATCAGTAAATTGAAATTGAGAAAATAAGTTTTCTCAAGAGAGGATTAACTATGGCTGGAAAAGTAGAAGCAGAAATTGCAGAACGATTATTAACTATTGAGACAGGAGACCTGGCAAAGCAGGCTGCTGGTTCGGCACTGGTTAGATATGGAGAAACTGTTATTTTAGCCACTGCCACAGTAGCGCCTGAGCCAAAAGAAGGACAGAGCTTCTTTCCGTTCATGGTAGATTACAGAGAAAGAACTTATGCTGCTGGTAAAATTCCTGGAGGATTCTTCAAGAGAGAAGGAAGGCCGCGCGAGAACGAGGTGGTAACTTCCCGATTAGTGGATAGACCTTTAAGGCCTCTTTTTGACCAAAACTTTCTGAACGAAATTCAAGTAATGATTACCGTCTTATCTTCCGACCAGGAAAACGATGCCGATGTTCCTTCAATTATTGGTGCTAGTTGTGCAGTAAGTCTTTCGGGTATACCTTTTGCTGGACCTATTGGTGCAGTAAAGGTGGGAAGGGTTGAGGAAAAGTTCATTATTAATCCCACCTTTACTCAACTGGAGGAGAGTAGTCTCAATTTGGTTGTTGCCGGCACCAGAAACACAGTAACCATGATGGAAGGATGGGGAAAGGAAGTACCAGAAGAAGTTTTGCAGGAAGCGGTCAAACTGGCTCATAAAGTTATAATAGAAACAATAGACTTACAGGAAAAGTTAATAAAGCAATTTGGAAAGCCCAAAATTGAATTTCCTGGAAAAGAGGAGCATCCCATAAATGAGGAACTGAAGAAGGAGTTCTATCGCCTTCTCCCATATGCCCAGAAGAAGGCAATTCCTGCAAATTTAGAACTGACAATTCGGATTATTGAGTTCTGCCAGGGAAAGGTAGAAGAAGCACTGAGAATTAGCGACAAACTTGAAAGAGAGAAGAGAATCAGTGAAATTATCTCTGAGACTATTGATAATTTTTCCAAAGATTATCCTGAACAAGAGAAAACCATCGGAGATACCATTGACCAGGTTCAGCGTAATTATTTAAGGCGATTAGTCCTGGAAGAGAATAAACGAATAGATGGACGGAAAATAGACGAAGTTCGTCCAATTACCTGTACCGTAGGCGTCTTGCCACGAACCCATGGCTCTGGCTTATTCACTCGTGGACAAACGCAAGCTTTGGTAACCACTACACTGGGCACATCCCGGGATATGCAAATTATGGACGAATTAGAAAGAGAATATAAGAAGAGATTTATGCTCCACTACAATTTTCCACCTTTCAGCACCGGAGAGGTAAAGCCCCCCCGGGGTCCCGGACGACGGGAAATTGGACATGGGGTGCTGGCTGAGATGGCATTATCTCCGGTGTTACCTTCTGAGGAAGAGTTCCCTTACACTATAAGAATCGTCGCTGATATTTTAGAATCCAATGGTTCTTCTTCTATGGCTTCTGTTTGTGGTGGAACACTCTCTCTAATGGATGCGGGAGTGCCCATTACTACGCCTGTAGCTGGAATAGCAATGGGTCTGGTTAAAGAAGGGGAGCGAGCCGTTCTGTTAACTGATATAATTGGTATGGAAGATTTTCTTGGCGATATGGATTTTAAAGTTGCCGGTTCCAAAAAAGGGGTCACCGCAGTGCAGTTAGATATTAAGACTGACGAGATTACACCAGAAATTATGGCTAAAGCTTTGGAACAATCGAGGAAAGCTCGGCTGTTTATTCTGGAGAAGATGCAGGAAAAAATAGAAGCTCCTCGTAAAGAAATCTCACCATTAGCACCTAAGATTTTGATAGTAGAAATCAAGCCTGACAAAATCAGAGAAGTAATCGGG
>JABUBN010000067.1_pt1 | contig 25473 bp, 30 predicted proteins | sample 7240341 | NCBI WGS metagenome assembly JABUBN01 (sample SAMN07256345, study PRJNA390944) | subsurface metagenome | isolation source: Methane hydrate marine sediment | place: Pacific Ocean: Eastern North Pacific, ODP site | reverse complement strand
AAAGAGCAAATAATATCCGCCCTTGTCCTGGGTTTAACTCTTTAATTCCATATTCTTTTAACATCTGTTTAAAGATTCTGTTTGTGATTTGGTGATTTATCTTCTCAGGAATCCATACGCAAATTCGTTTCCGAATTTAAGAGTAAATATCAAAAATTACACATATTAATAAACAATGCTGGAGTTATGCTCTCGAAGCGAGTAATATCCGTGGATGGATTTGAAATGAATTTTGCCGTGAATTACCTTGCGTCCTTTTTATTGACGAATTTATTGCTTGATGTGTTAAAAAAGAGTGCTCCAAGTCGTATTATAAATGTAAGTTCTGCAGCGCATAGAATGGCAAAAATGGATTTTGACGATCTTCAGAGCGAAAAAAGGAAGTATCGCTTATTTAAAATATATGGAATCTCAAAATTAGCATTGATGCTATTTTCTTATGAATTAAACAGAAGATTAGAAGGAACCAGTGTAACTGTTAATACTGTCCATCCTGGTGTTGTTAATACTAATTTAGGTCAAGATCAATCCTCATTTAGCAAAGGATTCGCCAAGCTTTTCTTTAAAAAACCGGAAAAAGGTGCAGAAACATCCATTTATTTAGCATCGTCGCAAGAAGTAGAAGGGATAACAGGAAAATATTTCGCAAAAAAGCAACAAAAACAATCTTCTGAAGAATCCTACAACGAGGATTATGCTAAGAGGTTGTGGGAACTTAGCACAGATATGACGCAGCTCTAAAACGAATAATGTAGGAAAACCTATTTTCTTTTTAATATTAACAAAATAATAATTAGAGAACAAATCGAGATCAAATCTTTTTTAAATTAGAGTGTTTTATCTTCTTTTATGAGTATCCTAAACTTGTTCATTGAAATTGAGCTTAAACTTAAGCAATACAAGTTACAGTTTGTTTTTCTGTTTTTATTTTGGTTTGGGGGTTTTGTTTCTTTCATTATTATTGAGCCCAATCACAGTTTGTGGGAATACATCCTATATTCCTTGACTGTACGCCGTATAATAAGTGCTGTTGATTTCACTAATTTTTACGCCTTAGTGTGGCCGATTTTATTAGAGGTGATTGTTTTTGGATTTATCATGGGCGAATTAATAGAAAAATATAATCCTGTTATTACCAGTAGAATTCTCGCTAAGCATAAGCGTAACCATACCGTAATCATTGGATGTCACCACATATCTGAGAGGATAATTGAATTTTGCGTCGATAATAAGAAATCATTTTGTATAATCGAGGATAATCTAGAATTAGTCGAAGATTTAATCAACACTGGCTATCCCGTAGTCGTTGGTGACCCTACTGAGACAACTAACCTTGTATTTACGAATGTAAAGCGGGCTAAGGAAGTCTTTATAAATTCGGATGATGTTAGAATAGCAATAATTTGCACAGAAAAGATCCGCAAAATTAACGAAGAATGCCCTATTTTTGTACGTGTATTTGAAGACCATGTGCGAGAATATCTTAAACAGCCGCCCTTAAACGCGATTCCATTTTCCACTTCAAAATGGGCAATGGATGGCATCCAAGAATGGACCAAAAACAAAACAGGAAAGGCAATTGTAATTGGACGCGATAATTTAACCCATCGAATTGCTTACCACATTTCTTTGCAACCAGAACGCGAAATTTATCTTTTTGACGATATACACGATGGTATTGAGTTTAAAGTAAATGATAAATTACACATCATTAATGAATTCGCTTGTTTTTTAAGTGATATACGCGTTCATGTAGACATGAAAGAAGTTACTCAAGTATTTATTTGCTGGAAGCAAGAATCCGAATTTGATGAAGCGCTTTATCTAACTTCTAAAATTAACTTACGCTACCCCGATATCGAATTATTTGTGCGAATATTTGACGAAGAACTCATAGATTTAGTTGAAAAATATAATGCAAAAACCTTTTCAACTTCTAACAACGCGTTTAAAATGCTCCAAAAAGTAGTTGCAGCTAATTCCGCAATTGCACCAATAAACGATGATTAACACTAATAAGATTAAGTAAATTAAAAAATGAAATAAGACTATTAAGTGACGAGCACTATTTAATTAATATTACATAGAATAGATAAGATGGATAAAAATAAAATAGTCCAAGATTTTTACGAAAAATTAGAAGCTAAGGGTTATAAAGGAAAAATTGTCTCTGCCAAACACATTCCAGAGTTGCAAAGGGCTATCAAAAAATTTCACGAACAAAAGTTATTGGACCCAGATTTCTACGAAGAGTACAAAGACTATTTCGAATTTCAACCAGAAGCGGAATTCGGCGAGATTAAGTCTCTCTTTATTATAACTGTACCACAACCTCAATACAAAGTTATTTTTCATTGGAATAATAAAGAAGTTCCTCTGATCGTTCCACCTACCTATTTACACGGTATGGCTATAATAAAAAAAATTAAAGCATTTCTAACGGAAATTTTAAAACCTTCGGGTTATAACGTAGAATTTGCTCGAGTTCCTCAAAAAAATCTAGCAGTGCGTGTTGGATTAGCAGAATACGGTAGAAATAATATTACTTATGTACATGGTATGGGTAGTTTTCATCGACCTTCAACATTTTATTCGGACTTCCCTATTGAGCAAGATGACTGGCAGGAACTACAAATGATGGATTTATGTAAGGAATGCTCCGCTTGCGTTCGCAATTGCCCAACTGGAGTCATCCCTACCGATCGGTTCCTCTTACGCGTCGAATGTTGTTTGACTTTTCACAATGAACATCCCGCAGATGTTCCTTTTCCGGATTGGATCGATCCTTCTTGGCACAACTGTTTAGTTGGATGCATGCATTGCCAAAATGTATGTCCCGCAAACAAGAAAGTCATAAATTGGGTAGAACCAGGACCCACATTCAACGAAGAAGAGACAAAATTGCTCTTGAGCGGAAAAAGCGTAGAACAGCTTCCTGAAGAAACTAGAAAAAAAGTTGAAAAGCACGACTTAGCTAACTATTTATATGTTTATCCTCGGAATTTAGGTGTTATTCTTAATCGAGAATAACTTACAAACAAATAATCAAAAACAGATAAACTCATGAGTTCATATCATCCCGTTGTTTATAATAATTAAATCTTACGTATTATCTTTAATTTTGAATATCGAATAAGTTCCTATAGCTTTTGCTACAATTTGACCGCCGTGTACTATTTCAGAATCCATTGTAACAATTTTTTTGCCTTGATGTATTACTTTTGTATTGCAAGTAAGCACACCAGCCTTAGTAGCTTTAAAGTAATTAATTTTGATTTCAATTGTTGCACAAAGTTCGTTTTCACCTAAATTGGTATACGCTGCTGCCCCCATACCCGTATCTGCCATCGAATATAACACACCACCATGGACTACCTTGTGAGGATTTAACAATTTGTCAACAACATCTAAAGTGCATTGAGAATATCCTTTTTCGACTTTCGTAAATTTTAAACCAATCAAATCCCCAAACGGATGGAACCCTTTCATATTCAGCGGAAAATTTTTCGACATAGTAAGGTTTAATAATATAATATATAAGAATGTTCTGGTTAAAACTGCTTTTTACCTTGGTTTTAACCTTCTCTCCTATCGGTAACAAACTTTGTGGATTTCACAATATTTAAATACGATATAGGATAGTACTATATCAAACAATATAATTAAAATTAGTATACAAGATTGAAAGTATATCTAGGTGAATGTAATGGGAAAAATATTATCATATTGTGGAATAAATTGTGCCGAGTGTCCAGCATATTTAGCAACCCAAAAAAACGACGACGAAGAAATAAAAAAGATTGCAAACGAATGGTCAAGTGATGCAATGAAGTTCACACCTGAGGAAATTTATTGCGATGGTTGCTGTAAGGAGGGACAACATTTTAGCTGGGTTCCAAACTGCGATATTAGAACATGTTGCACGGAGAAAAAATTAGAGAATTGCGCTTACTGCGATAGTTATATTTGTGATATTCTGAAAAATAGTCTTGATAAATCTCCGAGCGCTAAACAAAATTTAGAAGAAATTCGACAAAAATTATAACTAAAATTTAAAGGACAAAGAAGTGATAAAAGAAGTGGTAAAAACGGATTTGGAAGAAGCTAAAAAATCGGGATTAAAATTAATGGAAGAATCAAAAGCTGTAATTCTAACAACAATTGATCCAGATGGTTTTCCAATAACGCGAGCAATGTTTAATCTAAGAAATAAGGAGCAATTCCCTGAATTTTCAGAATTTTTTGAAAATCAACAAAACCAATTTACAATCTACATTTCAACTAATACTTCATCAAGTAAGGTTGCTCATCTAAACAAAAATCCTAAGATGTGTGTATATTTCTGCGACGCAGAAGATTTTAAGGGTTTTATGTTAGGAGGTTCAGTAGAAATTGTTGATGAAATGGAGTTAAAGAAGACAATCTGGTTAGATTGGTGGACACGATATTATCCAGAAGGAGTAGAAGATCCAGATTATACACTACTTCGATTGGAACCAAAAAACGCAAAGTATTATTATAAATTAAATCAGGTAAATTTTGAGTTCTGAGTGAGAACATGAAAGATCAGCGTGAGGGTGGATTCCTTATAGCAAAAATACACCAAATCACAAACAGAATCTTTAAACAGATGTTAAAAGAATATGGAATTAAAGAGTTAAACCCAGGACAAGGGCGGATATTATTTGCTCTTTGGCAGAATGATAATATATCGATTCGTGAACTGTCACTAAAAACTCAATTAACTAAATCTACGTTAACAACAATGCTAGATAGACTTGAAAACGCAGGTTTTCTGAATCGAAAGAAAGGTAAAGATAGAAGAATCGTCAAAGTCAAACTTTCTGAAAAGAGTAAAAATCTTCAAAAAAAATATGGAGACGTTTCAAAAAAAATGACTGAAGTGTTTTACGGAACGCTAACCGAAGAAGAAATAGATGAATTTGAAGATTATTTAAGAAGAATATTAGATAACCTAATAAAAGCTAAAGATCTTCGAAAGGATTCAAAATAGAAGAATTTTCTTTTCTTTTTTTTTCTTTATTATTTACATTTAGAAGTTAAAAAAGTTAATTTTCCATTACTAATAGACGGATGAGCGTTTAAATTATCACACTACTCTTAGATACGAGTGAAAAATTGAAACAAAATTTTTCATAATAATTGATAAATACTGGTCTACACTTTTTTTAAATTAATTAAGGAATTATAGACTTCAATTATCAAAAAAGAATTAAAATAATATAAAAATAGATTTTGTTGAGATCAAAATGAAAGCGTTAATTTTAATTGGAAGTAAAATGGACGACAGTGAATCGGCGAAGATTCACGAAATAATGCTGGAAGAACTTAAAAAGTTAAATTGGGATGCGACTTCAATAGTTCTTGAAGATATAAATATTGCGTATTGTACTGGTTGTTTTGGATGTTGGGTTCAAACGCCCGGTGAATGTGTAATTAAAGATTATGAAGAAACCATTGTAAGGAAGATGGTTCAAAGCGATCTTATAATATACATTACTCCAATAGTTTTTGGGGGGTACTCGTCAATTCTGAAGAAGGCATTAGATCGTCAAATCTCTCGAGTTTTACCTTATTTTACGAAAATTGAAGGGGAAGTTCACCACAAAAAGAGGTACGAAAAGGAACAATCGTTATTAAGTATAGGAATTTTAGATAAACCTGATGCTGAAAAAGAGGAAGTTTTTAAAACTTTAGTTGCTCGCAATTCAATTAATATGTGGAGCCCATATCAACGAGCGATGATATACACAAGAGGTCAAGATTCGCTAGAGTTTGTTAATAATTTCAATAAAGCATTAAGAGAGGTAGAGGCGATATTATGAAAAAATATGAAAATGTTTTATTACTTGTTGGAAGTCCTAAAGGCACATTAAGCAGTTCTGTTTCTCTTGGAAATTCTTTAACCTCAAGGTTAGAAGAATTAGGGTTATCTATAGGTACGGAATATCTTTATAAACTCGTTAAAAAAGAAGATGGGCAGAAAAAACTACTTTCTAAGGTGGAGGATGCTGATCTCATAATTTTAGCGTTCCCTCTTTACATTGATTGTTTGCCTGCTGGGGTTATTAAAGCGCTAGAACTCATTGCTGATCACAGACAGTCAATGAACAATCCGAAAAAACAAGGATTTGTCGTGATAATCAACTGTGGTTTTCCAGAAACACAACATAATAATGTTGCGGTTTCAATCTGTAAAATATTTGCTCGTGAAGTAGGATTTGAGTGGAAAGGTGCTTTAGCGCTTGGAATGGGTGGAGCATTTGGTGGTAAATCCTTAGAAGAACGCGGAGGAATGGTGAGAAATGTAACGAAAGGATTTGATATTGCAGCGCAAGCTTTATCCGAAGGAGAAAAGATTCCAGAAGAAGCTATAGAGCTTGTAGGAAAAAAGTTCATGCCAATTAGCCTTTATACAAAAATAGGAAATCTAGGTTGGAATATCCAAGCCAAAAAATTCGGAGCTCGCAAAAAAATTCGAGATCAACCTTATTTGTAACTCTTTTTATTTAAAATTTTTAAATTTAGTTTTTCGGGAAAACCATGATGTGGTTATTCATTATTCCCTTTTTAGTGCTCTTTTTATGAACTAATTCAAAGTTATTTTTTATAAAAAAATCTATTTCTAAACATTTAATTGTTTAAATGTTTTATTTTGGAGTAATATTGGATAAAAAAGTATATAATTAAAATATAAGAGTGATGATTAAAGATGTCAAAATATGATGTTGTTATAATTGGTGGTGGAGTTGGAGGTACAGCTTCTGGAGCTATTCTGGCGTCTAATGGATTAAAAACTCTCCTTATCGAGAAAAATCAATTTATTGGTGGTCGTTGTAGTACATATGAAAAAGAGGGTTTTAAAATAGATATAGGTGTGCATTCCTTTGGAAGAACGAGTAATGGTCCCCTTGGAACAGTATTAAAAATGATTAATATGGAGGATGCTGTTGATTGGGTTCTAGCGCGAAATCCAGGGCCAGTACAATATTATCAGGGAAAATTTTGGAAATTTCCTAAAGAACTTGAAAAATTGATTCCTCCTTCCGATTTTTCCAGCCTTATAAAAATACTTAGAGATATAATGCGGATAAAGGATACAAAAGAACTTGATAATATTAGCATTAAAACATGGTTATCAAAATATTCCGATAATAAACTTGTCCACTCGTTTATCAATATTATCTGCGGTTTATATTTTGTAGTTTCTTACAATGAGGCTTCTGCTGGTGAGTTTGTGAGATGTTTGTCTTCACTTGTGCAAAATAGGAGTACTGGGTATCCTAAAGGTGGATGTATATCAATACCTCTTGCTTATGCTAAAGCGATTGAGAAATTTGGGGGTACTGTGGAAACAGGGGTCACGGCCAAAAAAATTATCATCGAGGATGGAAAAATCCAAGGCGTTGAACTCGATAATAATAAATTTATTTCGTCTCAATTGGTCATTAGCAATGCAGGGATAAAAGAAACTATAAATAATATGGTTGGTAGAAACTATTTCGATAAAATATATCTTGAAAAAATTGACAAACTTAAGTATTCGATGAGCGCTTTTTCTCTTAAATTAGCATTAAAAAAACCAATAACTCATTATAAAGTAATTAATTCATTATCTCTAGATTATGAGGAAAAAGTTAAGTCAGTTTTGGAAGGAGAAGTCCCTAATAAAGTAGATTTATTCGTTCCTATCCCTTCGAATTATGACCCAGAGCTGGCACCAAAAGGAAAGCAACTAATTATCGCGGGAACGGCAGTACCTCGGGAAAATTTTGAAAGAAATAGAGAAAAATGGATAAGTAGTACAATGGAAACTCTTGAAGAAATGTTCCCAAAATTCCAAAATAACTTAATGTGGATGGAAGTCACGACACCAAAAGATATTGAATCAATAGGCGGAAAAGAAGCATCCGTTATTGGGGTATCACAAACTGTAGATCAGACAGGAGTAAATAGAACCGCTACATCTCTACCCATAGAGGGGCTATATGTAGTTGGCGGAGACGCAGGTGGTTGGGGAATTGGAACTGAACTAGCAGCAAAAAGCGCTATCGATTGTTCAAAAATAATATTAAAACAAAAAAAGTAATTAAACGCGTTGTTTGTTTGATAAAAATCTTAGTTTTAGTTAATAATTTAATAAATTAGTAAGTAGAATAATTTCATATGACTAAATTTTATATTTCTAAAAAATCAAATATTAATTGAACGATGAAAGAAATAGAACAAGATTTCGAGCCCTCGCCTGAATTTCACATGTCAAAAAAGAAATTTTTAATTAATTTATTGAAATTAATCCCTAAAATGAGAAAGATGAGAAAGCAGGTAGAAGAATTCCTATTAAATTGGAGTGATCCTAAAGGTCAGATTGAAGCTCCTTCCTTAGAAACTATTAAAACAGATTTAGAGATTATTTGTAAAGAACCTCACAGGAGAATAGGAACAAAACAGGGGAATATAATTGAAAATTTTTTAGAAAGTAAATTAAAAGAATTAGGGCTGGAATCAGTAAAAAAGGAACCAATTGATATTGTAAATTGGGTTGCAACGAATTGGAAATTAAATATATCGGGAGATAGAGAACAAATTGAAATTCCTTGTTTTTACGTGTTAAATACGGGGTTTACTGATAATGAAGGAATAAAAGCTTCTTTAGTTTACGTGGGAACTGGGCAAAAAAAAGATTTTAAAAATATAGACATTAAAAGTAAAATTGTAGTTGCCGATATTGAATTTCCAACCATGCCTTTTGGAAAATTAATGAAACTAGCAGAACCGTATTATGTTTCTGATCCTACTAATATCATCGATGAAACGACAGAACTTGTTTTAACTTTTGCATTATCAAATTTTCCCCCACAATCATTGGGAGGAAAACCTAGAGAAGATTCTGTATATTGGCGAGCATTTAATGGTGGAGCCTTGGGATTAGTTCTCATTTTAAGAGACTACCCTTCAAATGTGAATAGTCATTGGGGGCCCTACGATGGCGCTATGAAACCAATTCCAGCTTTATATGTGGGAAAATATGATGGCATAAAAGTTAGAGAATTAGCACAAGCTAAAGATTCTCATGGAACCTTAATTCTCGAAGGATATAGCGAAACGACTAAAGCTCATAATGTATGGGGTATTCTACCAGGAAATTCTGAGGAATCAATAATGATCTCAAGTCATCACGATTCGGCGTTTAAAGGCGCATCCGAAGATGGAACGGGTGTTGCTATGGTATTAGCTCAATTAAGGGCGTGGTCAAAAATTCCTAAGAGAGAAAGACCTAGATCTTTATTGTTTTGTTTATCAGCGGGACATCTCTACGGAGGGATAGGTGCTGAAAAATTCGCCCGGAAATATAAAAACAATTTATTAAAAGATGTACTAGTAGATGTGAATCTGGAACATTTATGTGCTAGAGAAGTCATAGAAGACCCTCAAACGCATAATTTTAAACTAACTAAGAATTTAGCGTTAGGTGCTGTTTTCATTTCACAAACCGAAAGTTTAGTAGCGCTTACAGTTAAAGCTTTTAAAGAACATATGATTGAAAATATGATACTAGTTCCCGATAATTTCTTTGCAACGCCTCCGATCGGTGAAGCGGGCCATTTTGCTATTCATGGCGATTTAAAAGTTATACATTGGATTAGATCTCCTTATTATCTACTTACAGCAGAAGATACACTAGATAAAATCGATATGAATAAATTACACCCCACAGCTCAATGTGTATCTGATCTAATCAATTCCTTAATGTATCTACCAAAAGAACAATTTTAAATTTATGTTATAGAGGTTCAAAAGCGTTTACTTTTTCGAGAAAGTGGATTTGCTAAAAATAACTTTTTTAATTTTATAAATTTTAATTATGTAAGATGTATAAAGAAAATATTTGGGAAAGCGCTGAATGGACCGTACAGGCGCGTAATATCATTAAAGCTCTTAATAAATTTCCTGTAGATTCGAAGATAATTTTAATTCTGCGACATTCCCATAGAAATGATCCCTCTGAATTAGAGGAATTACATGATATAAGGTTAACTCCTCAAGGACATCATGTAGCTAAGATATTTGGTAAAAAGTTACCTAAAGAGAGAGCAATCAGATTGTATCACAGTCCTGTAGGCCGCTGTAAAGAAACAGCAGAAGATATTTTAATCGGATTTGAAGATGTTGGAGGAGAAGGGGTGTTAAAGGGAATAATTACACCTTTATTTTTCGCGGGAACTGCTCCAAAATTTTTCGTAGATATTGTAAAGGAAGAATCTCACTTACCTTTTTTGTATCGCTGGGCAGTTGGATTTTATTCTCCGGAACGAATAAATCCACTTCAGACATACTGTCGAAACGCGGCAGATGTTATTTGGAAAGAAAATAAGAATGCTCCGGAGAGAGGGATCGACATTCACATAACACACGATATTTTTTTAATGGCATTACGATTCGGATGGTTTGGAATACCTCCTGACGCGGAATGGGTTCCCTTTTTAGGTGGAATCGCATTCACTTTAACCGACAATAAAATTAAATTGTTTGTTAAAGATCGATTTATCTCGATGAAAGTTCCCTATTGGTGGAAAAACCGAATTTAATTGTGCGATTTAAAACTCATACCTACATTTAGTGCAGACCCGCTTTTTCGCGTAAATTTTTACTGGCACATAGCTAATCAAACGAGTTTTATCATCAACTTCCTTGATGGCGAAACCCATAGCTCCGCATTTAGGACATTTTCTTTTAAGAGTAGAATAGCTGGTGCTAGGTGAGGTTGCTAGAGATATTTCCTGATTAGGCACTCTTATTGTATCTTTTTGTTGATTCGTGGGTTGAGGCGGATGTAATTGTTGTTGAGGTGGACTCAATTGTTGTTGAGGTTGATTTAATTGTTTTTGTAGATTCTGAATTCGAGCTCTTAATTCTGTATTCTCGTCTTTTAATTGAGATACTTGTATTTCTTTTTTTTCCAGGAGAGAAAATAATTCTGTAATTTGATTTTCCAATATGCTTAGATCTTTTTCGTATTCAGGCGGTAAGTCTTCCATATTATTATACATCATTTTTTCGCACACCTCACATTTTTTACAGAAATGTACTTTTATTGCTAATTAAAACTTAGGTTAGTTAGACATAAATAGTTTATTAAAAAAATAATAAAAACTAATAACTTATTTACCATTATTTAAATTTGTGTTTGTGACGCTTTACAACAGTTTTATAAATTAGCCATCAAAATATAAAATTATGAAAAAAAAATACTACTTTCTCGTTTACTTTATACTCATTATCACTGCGGTATGGGTAATTTATCTCCCACCTTGGGGTCAATCTGTAAAAAATTTGATTGTAATAAATATAATCATTTACATCATTCGCAAACCATTGAATAGTTTTTCTGTATATTTATTCAAAAAGCGCTCTTATCGAACTGTTGTTTCAATTGCTATAACTATTATATGGAGCATTTTCTTATTCTGGTTACTGTATGTTATTGAAGATACTTTATTTTTCGCCATAGTTCCATTTTTAATCGTTGCCGTGTCGTTAAATTTTAAAAATATCATTAATAATATGGCTTCAGGAGCGCTTTTGTTATCGTCAGGGCAATTTAAAATAGGAGATATGATAGAAACCAACGGTATACAAGGAATTGTAAGCGAAATCAATTTAAATTATACTAAAATACGGGAATTTGACGGAGTTGAGATTAAAATTCCAAACAGTAATGTTTACGGCTCTACTATAGTGAAGTTCACTCACGATAAGTTCAAAATATTCGAACCGCTAAAGAAAGAAGAATTTCACAAAAGTAAGTACTATAAAGAATATATCAAAATGATAAATAAGATCTTATCAGCGAATATAAAAACAACTACCTACCTCAAAAAAGTAGAAATTTTAGGGTCCTTAGACCCAATAAAACTCGATGAGCTGTTACGGAATGTATTTAACGATTATGAACCAATATTCGGCATCGAACCCGATTATGCTGTTGACACCACGAGGTTTGGACGTGTTCGAGTTACATTGTATGTGAAGTCAGAGAACCCGGTAATTATTATGAACTACTTGGATTCTTTTCTTAGAGACATTCTCTTTGCTTTATATCCCGATAGAATTTATAAGGGTTGGGATAAATACCAAGAAAGTCTTGCTGATTTAAAATTAGAAGACGAGGGTGATGAAATATAGACTCAATCTTTAATAGTGATCCTGAAGCGTTTGTTTTTGTTTTTATCATTGCCATTTCATTGGTTATTGTTAACAAGTTTTTAGCGTATTTGTTTAGTCGAATAGGGAAAATCCCTATAGTAAAACAAAATAAATTAATTTTTGTAATTAGAATAGCGTCGATATTAACCCTACTTTACTTTATAATAAACGGATTTCCCTCGTTCACGACACTCCCTCCTGAAACTACTGCAATAGTAACGGGTGCATTAAGCACAGCTTTAGCGTTCGTAACAAGCGGAATTTTTTCTAATTTTGTTGCAGGTGTATTATTATGGGTTATAGATCCTATTGATATTGGGGATGTAGTTAAAATTTCTGGCCATAAGGGCGTAATTAAGTCTATTACGCTTACAAAAGTCGTTATTGAGACGTTTGACCGTATTATCGTAGAAATTTCCAATTCTGATGTTGTTTCGTCAATAGTGTTAAACTATACGATAAAGCCCAAATCAAGAAAGAAATATTTTCACTTTAAAAGACAAATTCGAGCTCCCCAAGACATTGGCAACGCTCGATTAGACATTGATGCTTACAACGAGGTTATTAGAAAACAAGAAGAGAACGATGTCAAAAACTTCTTTAACTCGTTTTCTGAAGACCGCAAAAAGATAATACATTCTTACACTTTCAAAATGCGAGTTCCGTACGGAGAATTCCGTATCAAGATAGACCAATTTAATAGATTATGCGGTAAATACGTAGAAATTTTTGGTTTTCGACCACACTTTCATGTTTTAGACTTTAGCAACGAAATCTTTGTAAAATTCAGAATTTTAACCTTGGATTCCAATAAATTATTAAAATTTCAACTACAATTCGCTAAAGATCTCTATAAAATTATCTTAGGTTAATTGGAGTTCAAGTTAAAACAATATATTTTATCTTTTTTCATTTTTTATGCAGAAGTTCATGTAAAAAATTAAATTATATATTATGTTGATATAGCTTAGAGCAATTATTTTTGTAAAGGTAGTAATAATATGGATATAAACAAAAAAACTAAGATATTACCCTTAATTAAACAGTTTCCACATGTATATAACGAATTACTTAAATTATCGCCTAAAATTAAGCGACTTAAAAATCCAATAGTAAGAAGAACTATTGGAAAAAGCGCTACAATAAAAGATGTTTCAAAACTTATTGACATTGATTTGAGCAAAATTATCCAAGTAATTGAAGTATCGATGGGTAAAACTTCAGAAGAAATAGAGGAATTAAAAACTCAACGAAGAGAACAATTAAAAGAACTCGTAATTGACATGCACAAGGGAGCGGAGCTCGAGGGCCTTAAACAACGGTTTAAAGAGATTTTAGTAGATGTATCGTCGTCTGAAATAGGTGAGATGGAACAAAGTTTAATTGATGAAGGGATTCTGAAAGCTGATCAAATTACTGAACTATGTGATATACATGTTGAATTATTCAAAGATATGTTGGATGAAAAGGAATGTCCAGAAACAGTTTCAGGACACCCAATTCACACTTATATGGAAGAGAATAAGATAGCAAGGGATTTAATCCAGAAAATACGATCCGCTGCCGATGAGAATAAATTAGAATTATTAAAAGAACTAGCAAAATTAGAGATTCATTATACTCGCATTGAGAATCAACTTTTTCCAATACTAGAGAATTTGGACATTTCTGGCCCACCTCAAGTAATGTGGGCAGTTCACGACGAGATTCGAGCAGGTTTTAAAGAAAAGAAGCTTGAAAATATCGAAGAGCTCGTAGAAAAAGTGGATGAGATGATTTACAAAGAAGAGCACATTTTATTTCCAATGGCGCTTGAAAAATTTAAAGAATCAGATTGGGCTCGTGTTAAACGTGGCGAAGAAGAAATTGGTTATGTTTGGGTACGCCCTGGAGATAAATGGAAACCAGTAACGCCTAGTGATGTTCATGCCCCTGAGATCAAGTTAGAATCTTCAAATTTGCTTGATTTAGATACGGGTAAGTTATCTTTAAAGCAAATCAACCTAATGTTAAAACATTTACCTATTGATATCTCGTTTGTTGATGTTAACGACGAAGTAAAATATTATTCCGCAACCGACGACCGTCTATTTCCAAGGAGCCCAGCGGTCATAGGAAGGAAGGTTCAAAAATGCCACCCCCCAAAATCAATGCATATTGTAGAAGATATTGTAGCGAAATTTAAAAGCGGGGAAAAGAGTGTGGCTGAATTTTGGATACAACTCGGCGATAAATTTATAAACATTCGATATTTTGCCGTAAGGGACGACCACGACAAATACATCGGTACATTAGAAGTATCGCAAGATATTACTCACATTAAAACGCTAGAAGGAGAACGACGCTTAGTCCAATGGGGAGAATAACTCCTATCTTAAAAAAAAAAATTTTTTAATTTTCTTTGATTTTCCGCTAATAAGTCCACTTTTTAATTTTTTAAGTCTCTCCTGTTGTTAGCCCAGATTCCTTCCCGCAATATGGACATATTTTTGCGTTGGAATCAATCTTTTTCTCGCAAAATTGGCAATAAACTTTTAACCCCCTACGTAATAAGACGCCCGCTCCAGTAGATAAATCGTTGAGGAAATCTTCAACTGTATCTTGATTAACGATCAAATAGTCCCCATCTATTAAAAACTTGAATCGTTTTGCCCATTGGAACACCTTTTCCGTAAAAGTTTTTTCGTCCATGTCTAACGCAATACGCATCATATCAAACCTTAACCGATTTGAGACTTCCATCATCGATTTGACCCGTTCGATTCGTTCCTTGTCTTCTTTTTCTAATCGGATTTGCTCTGATGTTTTATATATCTTCGCTTGGTTTATAATTTCAAATAATTTTTCCGTTTTTGATTTATCTTTTACGTACAAGCCCAATTGTTTTTTGAGTACTATGTACGAATAAATTTTGTTTTGATTAGTTTGAATCTTTACAGATGGACCCAAATTGGTATCCTCTTTCATAATACTTAAAATATTCAATATAGCAATTTGGTACACCGTTTTCTCGTTAAATGGTTTAAAAGATAAATAATCTTCGTTTAAAAAAATAAGCCCTTTTAGCGTTTCAGATGCAGAGTTTTCGTCAATGGAGCCGTTGTCCATAAACCCGCCCTTAGTTTCAAATAAAATCGGGCTTTCCTTTTTGTATATAATCCTTGTTAGTTGTCTAAAAAGTTCTTCTGTTGATTTTTTTGATGTAGAAAGCGAACTACTTTCTTTTTTATGAGGATAAAATGTATAAACTAATCCTTGAACGCTTATTAATTCGATCGTTGGAAGATTTAATCGATTTCTTATAGAAAAATTTTCAATATCGCGTATTCTCAATTGAAATAATATGTTATCTTTTTCGGATTTAAAAGAAAACTCCTTGTCAGTTAAGGTGATGGTACCTCTGGATTTTTTTGAAACGAGAGCCAAGTATGAAGTCTGGCCAGTAGTAAAATTACCAAAGGATTTGAAAAGGTTTACCATTTCAAGTTCTATAATATAATTTTAGCAATATATAATTTGATATAATAAAAATGATTTTACTCTAATTCTATTTGAGTATTTTAAATTTTATAAATTATAATAAAAAAAATGTAATAAAAAAAAAGGAGGAAATTCAATATTGGATAATAAAAAGTAAAAATCTTCTCCCAAGAGCATTTTGTGCGTTTCTATTATTCTGAATATCCATTTAATATATATTTTTTAATGCGTGTTCTAAATTAACTACTACTTTAATTCTTAATAACGTCTTGATCTATAATCCTCGCGTGGTCCTCTTTCGACAATAGTTAGGTCTGTTGCTTGAGGGCCTTTCTGGCCTTCTGTGATCTCAAATTCTACGATGTCTCCTTCGTAGATGATTTTAAATTCGTTATCATCTCCTTTGATTGCTGAGAAGTGAACGAAAATATCACCCGAACCATCTTCACGAGTTATAAAACCAAAACCCTTTCTTGAATCAAACCAGAGTAAGAAGTACGGAGGCCGTATTATCTTTTTACGGTTCCTTTTACCATTGATTTTACACTACTTTTACTATTTTTACTATTTTACAAATTTTAAAACTTCTTTCTATTTCAAAGAATTAATTAAATTAAAGATCCATAGATAATTAATTTTATTTATTTTTAAATATCAATTGAATTTTAAAAGTTATAAGTGAGATTTGATTTAAATAAATATTATGTCGTTAGCAGATGTAAATGGAACATCACTTTTTTACGAAGTTAATGGAGATGGATACCCTCTTGTATTACTTCATGGTTTTGGCGCAAAAAAGGAAGTTTGGATGGCTCAAGTTGGTGCTTTATCAAAACATTTTAAGGTTATCACTTACGATTGCCGTAGCACAGGAAAATCAGAACGCCCTAAAGATCCTTATACGCTAGATACATTAGTTGAGGATTTAAAAGGTTTATTGGATTTTCTAAAAATAGAAAAGGCTCATCTAATGGGTCAATCGATGGGTGGTTGGGTAACTCAAAATTTTGTTTTAAAATACCCAGAGCGTGCCAATAAATTGATTTTAATTGGATCTAATCATAAAGGAGCAGGTATTCATTTGATGGAAGAAAGTATGAATAACTTTTTTGAACTTCGGAAGGAGAATAAAGAGCAAGCATTTTGGGGCTATGCTAAATTAACACATTATAGGTCGTTTATAAAAGAAATGAAAGCAGACCCACAAAAGAAATTTCATGGCTTATGGTCAGCAGAGGATTTAATCAAAGAGACTACAGAAGATCAAATGGCCCCCACGATTATAAGCTTTTAGCGGATGCACTTGATGCGCACGATACAAGGGACAAGCTTTCCCAAATTTCTCACCCAACTTTGTTAATCGCAGCTTCCAACGATAAACTGTCTCCAAAATTGGTAATGGACGAGTTAAACGAAAAACCTCCAAATAGTAGAATAAATGTCATTGATAAAGCAGGTCATCACTTATTTTTAGAATACGCTCCTCAGGTAAATAAGTTAATACTTGAATTTTTGAATGAATAGGTTTAATTACTTCTTTTTTTTTAATTTTAATATTAATTTTTTAAGATTTCTAATTTTTAATAACGATGTTTTTAAAATCTGTTGCAACAGTTTTATTTAAGTAATAATTCTCCTAACATAGATTAAAGAAAAATAATAAAATATTCGTGGATGACTTTAAATGGCAAGTTTGAACGATTTAACCGTTTCTCTATTGGACAGGTTAGCCAAAGAGTGCGGGATTAAACTTAAAAAAGGCACTAAGAAGACAGAGAAAATTACCACCATAGAAAATGCTGGTATTGAAGAAACACATCTTGAACAACTCCTAAATAAATATTTAGCACAAAAATCTATTCCAAGAAAGACTAGTAAAGACGCAATATCAGAGTTAAAAGGAAGAGTTAAATTACTGGAAGAACAGGTTAGGTTTTTAATGTCAGAAATTAGCGTGTCTAAAGTTTCTCTAACGAAAAAAGACGATCGCGATATTATTACCGTTACGACTGATTTAGCTGATATTAAAAAATTTATTAAATCTATTATTTCGCCTGGAGAGTCTATTACAATAGACGAGTTAATAGAACTAAAAGAGATTCAAAAAATACCTTTAATCGCGTTAAAGCATTCTATTTACGATCTGATTGAGGAAGGTATATTTGAGGGCGCGCAAGGTAATTCTAGGCAAAAAATAGGTGGAAAAATTGGTACTTTAGTCCGGAAATAAGTTTTTACTTTACTTGATACTGTTCATTTTTTATCTTATATAAAATAAGAATGTAAAACTTACACCTTTTTTTTTATAATCTAAAGAGCTTTCTTTATTAAACATTTTATTTAAAACGACTACAAATGGATTTAACTAACGAACAAATTAGAAGATATTCGCGTCAAATAGTTTTAAAGGAAGTTGGAGGAATCGGGCAAAGGAAATTATTAAATTCAAAGATTTCATTAATTGGTTTAGGTGCTCTTGGATCTCCTGCCGCCTACTATTTAGCAGCAGCGGGTGTTGGAAGTTTACAAATAATAGATTTTGATATAGTGGAAATATCAAATTTGCACAGACAAATTCTTCATTTTACAAAAGACATTAACAAGCAAAAAACTAAGAGCGCTGTGGAAAAGCTTAACTTGCTAAACCCTGATTGTACCATAGAAATTATAAATGAAAGAATTACAGCCAATAATTCAAAAGATATCCTTAAAGATTCGGACTATGTTATTGAAGGTTCGGACAACATCTCAACTAAAATGCTAATTAATGATACATGTATAAATTTAAAAACACCTTTTACAATTGCAGGCGTTTTGAGATTCCACGGACAAATAATGACAGTAGTTCCAAAAGATAAAACAAGTTGCTATAGGTGTGTGTTCGGTGATATAACTGAAGGCGATCCGAGTATGTCGTGTTCTCAAGCAGGAGTAATTGGGTTGGTGCCTGGCGTTTTAGGGTGTTTAGAGGCTAATGAGGCAATTAAAAGTATTTTATGTATAGGTGAACTTTTAACAAACAAAATTATGTATGTTGATCTTTTAAGGAACAATTTTGATTTTATCGAAGTACATAGAGATAATAATTGTATTGCATGTGGCGCCAATGCAAAGGACTTAGTCGAAATATTAAATTACGAGGGGGAAAATGTCTGCGATGAATAATATAAAAAATAAAAATGATGTTGAGTACTTAGATATCCGGGGAGAAGTATGCCCAATGACATTTGTACTTACTAAACTAACTCTGGAAAAGCTCGAAGAAGGGAGTATTTTAGAAGTTCACTTGGATTTCCCTGCAGCTCTCAAGAATATCCCTGTAAGTTGTAAGCGACAAAATTTAGCTGAAGTCATAAAAATAAAAGAAATGAATCCAGAAAAATACGAATGGATACTATTATTAAAGAAGTTATGAAAATCGGTAAATCGGTGAAAAAGTTAATTGGAAGACTTTAAAAAAGGCTCCCCTTTAGGGCTAGGATTAATTTCTGGAGGTTTAGATAGTTTAATTGCTTGTTTACTTTTAAAACTACAAAATATTGAGGTAATTGGTTTAAATTTCAAATCTCCATTTTGTATATGTGATAAAGCCCATAAAAATTCCGAGTGCGGTTTAAATCTTTATTACGACAAGTTAGGAATAAAAACCTATTTTCTTCAAAAAGAAAACGACTATTTGGAAATAATACGAAACCCTAAATTCGGTTACGGTAAAAATTTGAACCCATGTATCGATTGTAGGATTTATATTTTAAAGAAAGCTAAAAAATTTGCTGATAAAATAAATGCTGATTTTATCTTTACGGGAGAAGTACTAGATCAAAGACCTAAGTCTCAAAATTTAAAAGCTTTAAAGACTATTGAAAAGGAGGCTTTACTTGAGGGAAAATTGCTTAGACCTTTATCGGCTTTATTATTAAAACCTACTATTTTAGAAGAAAAAGGAATAATTGATAGATCTAAATTATTAGGGATAAAGGGACGAAGTAGAAAAATACAACTTGAACTCGCGAGATCTCATGGATTATTGAATGAATATTATGCTTGTGGAGGATGCCTTCTTACAGAAAAAGAATTTGCTAGTAGAATGAGAGATTATCTTAAATTTAATAAAATCTTAACTATGGACGATGTAAGACTATTGAAATACGGCAGACATTTTCGTTTTAATCATTCTAAGATTATTATTGGAAGAAATAAATTAGAAAATGGTTTATTACTTCAGTTAAAAGGCCCCGATGACATAGTAATGGAGGCAGCTAGAGTACATGGACCTACTACACTTATTCTAGGGAGAATTGATGTGAAAGCAATCAACTTTGCTGCAAGTTTGACATTAAGGTATTCGGATGCGAAAAATTCATATGGAAAAATTATATACGGTAAAGAACCTAAAACTTTGACTGAAGATTTAATAGTCGAAAAAGCAACTCAGAATTCTTTAAAACCATTTCTTTTATAATTTGAATAAAGATATCACAAATAAGCTCTTTATCCTCCAGCTATGGCAGGTAATAAGAAAACTTCATCTCCCTCTTGAACAGTGGTGATCAAACCTTCAAAAGAACGAATATCTTTTCCATTTTTCCCTATAAGAATGTATTTATTTAATAAATCTGGAGTATTCATTACAGAATTTTCAAAATCTTTTCCAAATTTTAAGTTCAATCCTTTTAATACATCTTTAATGGTTGAGTTATCGTCAAATGACATTATAATTTCTTCTATTCCTGTAATGTCTGCCAATAAAGATAAAAAGAAAATTTTTATATCAATCGTTGAAAAAACCCTTTAAAATTATATTTCCACTTTATATTTCAATTCATAAATATATTAGAAATTTAGGTAATTATTTATTTTGATTATAAAATTTAAATATTATCGCAATTATTGCGAATATTATATAATTAATATTAGTGATTTTTATTAGAAATAATAAATTAAATATCGGACATTTGTCTACTGCTTACCATACTAATTTCATCTTAATGGAAGGTGACGATTTAAAGAATGATCTTAAAATAGATATCAATTGGATTCTTTTTGGGACAGGACCCGCTATGATCGAAGCTTTCAAGAATAAAAAGTTAGATATTGGTTATATGGGATTACCTCCTGCAATTATTGGGATTGATAAAGGTGTTCCAATTAAATGTGTTGCTGGAGGCCATGTTGAAGGAACTATTATTATTGCTAAAAAAGAATACAAAGAAATGAATCAATTAGATAATAATATGGCTGAAGTTCTTTCTCAATTTAAAGGAAAATTAATTGGTGTTACGAGCAAAGGTTCTATACATGAAGTTATTTTAAGTCATTTTTTGAAAAAGTACGATTTATCAAATGATGTTGATGTAAAAAATTATGGACAAGCAGAATTTATTGCTTTGAATATGAAAAAAAGTATCTTGGACGCAGGTGTGGGAACCCCAGCATTAGCAGTTTTCGCTTCAACCATCTTAGATTCTCATATAATTGTCGAACCTAAGCATTTATGGGCTAACAATCCTAGTTATGGCATATTTCTTCATGAAAACTTAATTGAAAACTATCCAGATATAATAATAGAATTTCTTAATCATCATAAAAAGGCTTCTTATCTGCTAAGAAACTCACAATCGTTAGCAGCAGAGAAGATATCTAAAACTTTTGAAATTATTAACAAAAATTACGCTGAATCTGTTTTAAAAATATCACCAAAATATTGTATTTCCCTTTCAGAAAATTATATAAATGCAACAATGGAATTTGTAAAAACTCTTAAAAATCTTAATTATATTAAAAAGGAACTTACGCAAGAAAACATATTTGACCCCACATTTATACGAAAAGTACACCCTGAACAAGATCATTATTCAATATAAAGTTTCTATTAGTTTAAGAATTGTATAATATGTAATTGAGCTATTATTACTGAAAAAAAGAAGAGGAAAATAATTTTATTAGAAAAACCAAAGATAAGAACGATAAACGTATAAGTATATTTGAGGTTTTAATATAAAACTTAATATAACCAAATAATTTTAAATTAAAAAAATAAAGAGGTGTATAGAAATCGAAAAAAAATATATATTATATGTTCAAACGAGTGATGATCCAGAAAGACAATATTCACCGTTAGTCTTAGCGCAGACCGCTAAAGCAATGGATATTAAAGCAACAGTTTACTACTTAGGGACAGGACTGCGAATATTAAAACCGGGAGAGGCCGAAAAAATAAAACTAGGAGGATTTCCCAGTGTCAAAGAGATGTTAGATAAAGCTCTGGAAATGGGAGTTGAAATTTTAGTTTGTGAAGCCTCAAAAAGAATGTTAGGATGGGAAAAGGTGGAACTTATTCCCGGGGTTAAAATAGTAGGAGCAGCAACATTAAATGACTTATCATTAGAAGCTGATGCCACTCAATGGTTCTAAAGAGTGATTCATTAAAATTTTTAATGGAAAGAAGATATCCTGTCATGTTATTTTTTAAAATAGAAAAAAAATTTATTTACTATTTTTTTTCCAAATTACGATTGAAACTACGCTAATAATTGTAATAAGGGTTGGATATATAATTATTTCCAATAACGAAGGATTTGCGTTGTAACCAAATAAGGCTTTTAATAGAGCCCCAATAACTTCAAGCCATTCTGGAGTGAGCGGATTAGTGTCTGGAAAGCTTTCTGGTAAAATATGTTTAATATTCCATACTTCCTCAATAATAGGGTTAAGCGCTCCCGCTTCTATGAATTCGTGAATCCCATATGTAATCAATCCGGCAGCAAACAAGATAAGAACAGCGTTGGTAATTTTAAAGAACATAGATAAATTTATAGTTCTTATACCATAGAACATAAGAATTCCAATTATGATTGCAATGCCGATACCTATTGATGAACCAATAATTATGCTCCCTTGATCTAAGGTTCCTAACGATGTAGCACCTACTAAAAGCAAAACTAATTCAATTCCTTCGCGAATTATAACTATATAGGTTAAAATTAAGATTGAAAAACTCTTTCCGGTTGTTATGGATTTCTCAACTTTTTCATCGAGAGTTTCTCTCATCTTTGAACCCTCTTTACTTATCCATAAAATGAGTGTTATAATAAATATTCCAGAAATAACAAAAGTATATCCTTCGAATAATTGTTCCAATATTCCTGTAAATCCTCCCAATATTAACGAGAAGACAATAGAAAAAATAATACTGGAAATGACGGCAAGAATAGCTCCGATATACACGTATTTATAATAACTTTTTTGGTTTGTGCTCTTTAAATAGGATAAAATAATAACTATAATAATAACAGATTCTAAACCTTCTCTAAAACCTAAAAACATTGGTACTAGTAAATCAACGATAGACACTTTGGATAAACCTCATATTAATAATTTTGATACTACAATATATTAAGATTCAATTACTTTATGATGTTGAATAGCAAAAAAAGTTGTTATAATATAATATAAGACAGATACAATTTTCACTTGATATTTGCATTCAAGGGAGAAGTATGATTTATAAAATATTAACGCTATATAATTAAGAAATAGCATTAAATAATCATTAAAAAAAAGTGATTTTACTAATATGGTTGTTTTTACTTTTGTGGTCTGCGCGGAACCTTACAAATTTGAAGCGATAGATACGATGCTTAACTTAGGAGAGGCAATCTTAAAGAAAGGGCATCAAATTTTAGGTATTTTTTTCTACGGGAGTGGCGTGTATAACATCAAACGTGAAATAAATATTAGCTCAAACATGAGAAATCTACCTGAACGCCTTGAGAATTTCATAAAAAAGAATAGCCTAAATCTATCTGCCTGTAGTACCTGGGTCAACTTCACGGGACTAAAGTCGGATGATTTTATTGAAGAAGCGCGTCAAGTGGGATTAGGTGGGTTGTCTGAGTGGATGGCAGAATCAGATAGAGTTATAGTATTTGGTCCAGGGGTGTAAATTAATGGTTAAATCTGTAGTAATATTATGCGAAGATTCTCCAATAGGTAAAAATTCTGCTCTCGAAGTAATCCGTATGGCTGCTGGAATTATGGCAGTGGGGGATCTAGACGAGTGTAAGATTGTATTCATTGGCGATTCGGTCTATTTTTTAAGTAAGAATTTTGATCCTGAGAAAGTTAACATGGAAAACCCCTCGAGTATCTTTAGAATGATGGAACTATCTGACTTCGAGGTTTACGCGTTAGACTCCGCCTTAGAAATAGCCGGTATTGAGCCTTCAGATTTGATAGATTTTGATAACTTAAAAATTGCGAGCTGGAAGGAGATTTCAGCGTTTATTTTAGAAGCAGATGTGTTTTATAGGTATTAAGGTGGTATTATGGTGGTACAAGTGGAAGAGATAAAAAAATTGGTGTACCTTTTTGGATTTAGCACGAGAAAAAGTAAATCCATAGATAATTTGTTTAATATTGTAAAGGAACAGACTAAAGATGCAAAAATCACTGTTGTTTTGATCCACGACGGAGTTATAGGAACCTCTAAAAAGGGAGTGATGCCCACTTCTTTAAATTTATTGTTAAATCTGCCCATGACCGTATTTGCGATGACACCCGACCTTTTAGCGCGGGGAATTGACCCAGACTCAGTTGACACAAGAATAATATGTATTGAATACGATATTCTCGTCGATATTTTAGCGAAAACTCCAAAGATAGCTTCGTGGATGTAAGTATTTATTTAATATGTGATAAATTTTTATTGTTAGATATCTTTAATTCATTAAGTTTTATTTAAGTAAATCCAATACTTAGGAGAGTGATGTTTTATGAAAATAATTGATTTAGAGGAAAAATATAACGAACTTTATTTTATGTGTCTTGAAGATTGGAGCGACGAGATGAAAGAAGCTGGGGATCACAAGGAGCTTTGGTATAACAAAATGAAAGACAAAGGGCTTGGTGTTAAAATTGCTGTGACTGAGGACGACAAAGTAGTAGGAATGATACAATACATTCCTCTTGAATATTCAACCGCAGAAGGCGATAATTTATACTTTATAAATTGTATCTGGGTGCATGGCTACAAAGAGGGCGTTGGAAACTTCCAGAAGAAAGGAATTGGTAAGCGTTTAATAAAAGCTGCTGAAGAAGATGTAAGGAGTAAGGGTGCAAAAGGATTAGTAGCATGGGGCCTTTCTATACCTGTTTTTATGAGAGCCTCTTGGTTTAAAAAGCAAGGATACGTTAAAGTTGATAAGCAGAGTATAAGCGTTTTACTATGGAAACCTTTTTCCAACGATGCTATTCCGCCTAAAATGATAAGACAGAAAAAGAAGCCCAAAGAAACACCAGGGAAGGTATCAGTGACAGCGTTTATAAATGGCTGGTGTCCTGCTCAAAATATAGTTTTTGAAAGAGCAAAAAGGGCAGCTTCCGAATTTGGAGATAAAGTAGTTTTTACTGAAATAGATACATTCAATAGGGAAACTTTTTTGGAGTGGGGAATCGCTGATGCACTTTTTATTGACGAGAAGGAGATTAGAACGGGACCCCCACCTTCTTACGAAGATATTAAAAAGAAAATAGCTAAACGAGTCAAGAAATTAAAATAATCTTTATAAAGGCTTTTATTTTATGTGTCTGGTATGCCCAAATATCTTGGAGTTTTTTTTAAATATTCTCGGTAGGGATCACCATACTTGTTAGATAAAAATGTTTCCTCAAGTAAAACAGTCCAGTGAAAATATGGTATAGTAATGATGAAATAAATAAGGAAAATGATGCTCCAGACGGATTCAGACCAACCCATCAAAGTCA